>JACCDX010786098.1_pt1 | contig 14256 bp, 11 predicted proteins | sample 7449681 | NCBI WGS metagenome assembly JACCDX01 (sample SAMN15323450, study PRJNA562643) | freshwater metagenome | isolation source: river surface water | place: USA:Blue River Watershed | collected 2017-08-18
CCGCAAAATATTTATTCCACCACTGCGAAGAGGTCTTCTTCTTTCATGACCAACAGCTCATCGCCAGCCACCTTAACGGTTTGGCCGCTGTACTTGCCGAACAACACGCGGTCGCCGACTTTCACGTTCATGGCCAACACTTCGCCTTTGTCGTTGCGCTTGCCTGGGCCCACGGCCAAGACTTCACCTTGATCAGGCTTTTCAGCGGCTGCATCAGGGATCACGATGCCAGAGGCAGTTTTGGTTTCGCTTTCGACACGTTTGACGATCACGCGATCGCCGAGAGGACGCAGTTTCATTGGATCTCCTAAATATGAAACAAGGTTAAAAACAAAAAGCATTCAAAATTGAATACTTTCGGGTTCTTTGGAGGGTGCTGATGTTGTTAGCACTCATCTCCTGCGAGTGCTAATGATAAGGGTGTTTGGGAGGATTTCAAGAGGGGGCTTGAAAAATGAGGGGATTTGAAAGGGGTTATTCGACTCGAAATTTGATGGTTCTGACTTGCTTGTCTAGCTATTCAAATAGAAAAGTTTGAATTGAACAGGGAGCCGATTGTCTGTTGAAGGCTGATTTCAGTCGCTCAGCTCAAACTCTGCGAACGACGGCTCTCAGCCAGTTATGTCCGACGTCTATCGGAAAAAACTGTCATTTACTTTCGGAATCGCCCGGCACGCAGCGGCATTCCGCCGCTGCGCAATGCCATTGTCTGTCTGTGTCGAACGAAATATTAGACACTCGGGCGACCATGTACGACTGGGATCTGGGACCACTCATTCATCTTCTTCTCATGCATAACGCCATTCAATTTCAAGGACGCTCCGTCTTTTGAGGTGATTTCAACGATGAATGGAAAGCCAGGGACAGTGCCCTTCTCAACTCCTATGAACTGGCCGTTGTGAGTGCTCCCATCGTTCAACTTTATGCCCGTGTGGAACCCCATGTTGCACATCGACCCCGACTTGTACTGAAAGGAGAGTTCGGATTCAGGGTTGCTAACTAAGAACAGAAAGTGGGAGATCGGCTCCAGGTAGTGCTCAGCACAACACTGAACAATAGTGGCGGCCCCTTCAGCAAAAACATACGCACGAAGGTTTGAAAACTGCTGCGGGCCCGAAGCGAACGTATTTCGCCCCTGGGTGACGTCCACGATCTGGCGAAGCGCTACCTCAAGGCCCTGGCCGAAGAGGTCGACATAAAGGCTTTGAAGGAGTATTGGCGGCATCAAACAGTCGTCAAGTTTGACGGGGATGATCTTCGTCGCTCCGCTCGCCATCTTCATCACCGCGTTCTGCCACTCTAGCTTGACCATGTTGCTCTGCAAACTGTTCTTTGAGACAAAGAACAGAAAGAGCTCGCAAGCCGCAAGCGCCTGGTTCATCTTGTCGATGATTCCGTCACCTGGCTGGATAGACCACGAGTCGTAAAAGACCTTATCTTGTCCAAATATGTCCCGCAAGCGTATCGCGACCTGCTCTACGAGAGCTTTGTCTTTGTGGTTATGCGACAGAAAAATCATGCTGTATTCCCCGATGTCTAACGTGATGCAAACCGAAAAACCTGCGAAATGTAAATGCGGCTGCGTGATAAACAGTCGATGTGACCCCTCATATGCTGTTATTTTGGCGGATTCTAGGCATATAGGGACCCTGCCCGATGTCCGCTAATGAGCGGAATGCGGCCGTGCCAACCCTTCTGACCAGCGTCCGTTTTCGCTGCAAAGCGGCAATTGGCTAATCTCAGCCTTATCGATGCGCTACGCCGGTATCGATTCCGAAACAAGAATTCGAATTACGTGTGTATTGATTCAACAGCCTGCTGACTCTACACTGAGATCGTCAAGTGATTATGAGGGCTTCATATGCAAATTAATTTTCCAAAGCAATCAATGATTGATTTAGAAACTATGTGTGTGGGATTTCCAGTTGATGTCGATGGCGTGAGGCGAAGAGTTCGAATAAGCAATGAGGCGTTAGATGACCATTTCGGTGGGAACCACAATCCTGACAAGAAAAGTGTCTTTGAGGCAAATCGAGCAGCTATCGAAACGAAAGCCCGCAAACTGATTCTTTCTGGTGCAGATGGTGATTTGCTGCTTCAAACTGCGATGTTTAGTCATTGATCAAGCATTAATTGCAATAGATTCTTCAGTTCATTTTCACAAAGAATTGACAAAGGCAGACTAAGTGCCTTCGATATGGTTTTGGCATGTTCGAGCTCAGCTTTTTGAAGTTCTGAAACCTCTTCGATCGAGATTGAAGATCCATCTCGGGCTTTGATACGTTTCACTATGACGCTTGGATCATTTTCTAAGCAGACAAGCCCGCTCAGCTTTAGTTCTTGAAATACCGTGACAGGCAAAAACTGAATGTGTGTTGATTTATCGCGCAGAGCATAGTGGCCATCTAGAAGAATGCATTGCGTATGTGAAGCAGACTTGAGTCTGTCAAATGCTTGCAACAAAAGCTCTTGATTTCCATTGACATCTTCGACTAATTTTCCGTTTGTTGCGATTGCGTTTGAACGTTCTTGTCGAATCAGATCGCTGGCTCGTACATGTAGCCATGAAAGATCATTTGCAACCTGCGCACAAGCTGTGCTTTTACCGACCCCATGGACTCCGCCGATAAAAAGAATTTTCATGATTGTTTATCTAAAAGTTTCTTAATCTTGTTTTTTTCGGCGATAGACAAGAATCGAAATGATTGCGGTGGACGAAATGTTTTTCCGAAAATAGTCGATGGCAATATTCCATTCGAAAATGTGACGCGCTGACCTAGTCGCAATCCAATACCTTGTTGCTTTCCCTCAAGATAGTCGAATAGCACTTGTTTTGTAACACCTCCACCTTCAAGTGACGCAGCTTTCCAGAGTGTGGTTCGGGATGCACGAAGAACGTCCGTAATTTCAATAACTGCGGCGACTCGTTGAATTGGCGATGTTGAGTAAACGACCATTGAGCTTATTCGACGCTCTGGCCAAACTCTTCGAAACTCAATGTTTTTCTCGCCGGATATGATTTTTTCGACATATTGAGGGTGTATCGAAATCAAAGCGACTTCATCGTCAATCGGTATCGATAGCTTTAAATTTTTCATAGGTAATCTTTGTAATACTTTGGGGTGGACCCTTGAGGACGTTCAGGGATCGAAGTATTTGGAGTGGGAGAGGCGTCTTTAGATGGCGTACAAATCGAAAGAGGGTTACTTTGGTTGGCGTCTGAGCCATTTGAGAAATCTCCTCGAGTGAGTAAACGGTTCGTCGTTTTACTCTGGCAACTATCGAGTCGACATCGTCCATCGGCTCATAGCTCTCTACGACCCCGATGCTTGTCAAAGCCTGTTCATCTTCTGATCTGTAGAACAGCAACACATCACCAGTGGCAATTGTTTTTGTGTTGGCTTTGCAGAGGTAGGCCATCTTGATGGCATTCCCAGCATAGTTTTCATGTTGAAACAGTGTGGCTTGTTTGTTCGTTATGCCTTGAAAATCAGGGAACAAAATTTCATGGAACCGTGGTTTTATCGGTACGACATAAAAGCCGATATTCTCATCTTGTCTGAAGTGAGGGAAGTAGGCCTTTAAGTAGTCGAAAGGTTCCTTTTCTGGCTTTGGTGGGTTGGACGGATGAACCTTTACATAAACTGCATCTCGATCGCTGCCATCTGGATGAAGTCCAAATTTTTCAAATCCAAATTCACTTAAGAGTTGAAACAAGAAGTAATGCTTCTCTTCATCGCCATGGATGAAGATGTTCTCAAGATTGTTGGCCGTTGCATATTTGAAGGCGGCCTTTAAAAATAGTTCACCGACTTTCTTTCCACGACTAGTTTCGTCTACTTTAAAAGTAGACAGTTTTAACGCCACGCCTTTCAGAATTTTTGTTTCAGTGATTTTTTCATTCTCTTGACGTGCGTAAATGCAGATAGCACCAAGCTGGCCCGTTTGATGCCAATGAACCCAAGCCTTGCGTCCTTCCTCGGCTTTTTTTTGAAACCATTTATCAAATTCTGGATACCCTAATCTCAGCGAGTCGAAGAAAGCACTAGAAAGCAGGGGAGTCAGCTGATAAAGAGGGACCTCCTCAATATTGGGGAGGGTAACTCCTACAGTTGTGTGTAACCGCAAGAGTAAATCTTCTGCGGTTTGAATGGTGTACACGCGGTCTAACAGACCTCTAGCTTTTGCTTTGTCGTGAATGCCACGGTCTTCAGTTACTAATGCAGATGCGGCATGAAGCGAAAGAGCGTAAAGAATTTCATTATCGACAGCGTCATTTCTCTTGGTTTCATTAGTATTCCAAGGGCATGTAGCTCGATGCTCTAGCTCTGTGTACTGACGTAGGCGTTGTAATGTCTGACCTCGACGTGCAGTGTTCTTGTCCTCTGCTATGTCTTCTTTTGATGCGGGGTGGTAAACAAGAACATGTCCGTTCTCGTTTGCTAGGCGAACAAAGTTTGCTAGGCTTTCCTTGAGTGGAATACCAGAATCCTCAAGTGGGATCAGAATGTTCGTATCTAACAAAAACCGCATGAATTATTTTGGTATCGGACGCTGGGAATTTTTGTTCTATCTTAGTTGACGTCGTAGGTGAAGGACTGCAATCGCTGCATACCAGACCGTCAAAAAATGTTGAAGATCATTGGCTTAGATGAAAACTTATACATAAAGAAACTTCTGAAAGCCAACAAACGCCTGCCGAATCTCTGCTGGGTTACCCAACGAATTTATCGCCTCAGACAAGCCACCGTATTTCAATTCGATCAATGGTTTGATCTGTGAATCATCCAGCACATTCACACCTTGGTTAACGTATTGCGACAAAACAAAGTCTAAGAATACTTGTTGCTTATCGTTGAAGTCATGGCTGATTTGCATACGCGCTTTGTCAGCACGTTCTGCACGAGAGGTTGGGTAAACCGCAAAACGAATGTTGGCAAGCACATCAAAGAGGTCGCTGTTTTCAGCGTCGATAGCTTTTTGCATGTCTGTCAGCTGCTCCGCACCAAAACCTTTTTCGGACAGGCCCTGCAAAAGCTTTTTCCGGGTTTCTGGAACACTCCAAATATGTCGCAATTCATCTTCATCTTTGAAAAACTCTGGCAATGTGCCAAACAAGATTTCCATGAACTGTGCTGCGGATACCAACTTGCCACCCGCCCAATACGAGGTGGCAGACATGCTTCGAATCGTTCGTGCTTTGCCATCTGCCAGCTTGATAACTAATCGCGTTGGCGTCTTATTTTCCGGACTGTCTTCATTAACAGAAATTGGCGGTGTCGTAGTTTCTGGGTAATCCCTGGGGGGCTTCGGCGTATCGGGCTCTATCGGCTCACCATCCCACTCAGGGTCATTGAACAAGTGATGTGCCTTAACAAAGTCGTAGATGGTGAAATAGTCTTTACCCTCAAACAGACGCGTACCACGGCCAATAATCTGTTTGAACTCAATCATTGAATTCACAGGTCGAAGCAGAACGACGTTGCGTACATTGCGGGCATCTACCCCAGTCGTCAATTTCTGCGAAGTGGTCAGAATCGTCGGGATTGTTTTTTCGTTGTCTTGAAACTCACGAAGGTTTTGATCGCCCAATGCGCCATCACTTGCTGTCACACGAACGCAATAGTTTGGATTCGTGCTTGTTTTGTTTTGATTGATTAAGTCACGCACTGCTGCAGCATGGGCTTGGTTTGCGCAAAACACGATGGTCTTCTCACGCTGATCAATCATGCTCATGAGTTGCTTGACGCGATAGGCCTCGCGCTCTTTGATTTCAATCACACGGTTGAAATCTTTTTCTTCATAGCGTTTGCCTTGCTCTACTTCACCTTCAAGAATTTCGTCATCAGAGGTGTAGACATAGTCATCCAACGTAGTTGCGATTTGACGAACCTTGAATGGCGTCAAGAAGCCGTCTTCAATGCCTTCCCTCAGCGAGTAAACATACACAGGCTCGCCAAAGTAAGCGTAGGTGTCTGCATTGCCTTTGCGCTTTGGCGTGGCGGTTAAGCCTAGCTGTACTGCGGGGCTGAAGTAGTTCAGGATGTCGCGCCATGCGCTTTCATCGTTCGCGCCACCACGGTGGCACTCGTCAATGATGATGATGTCAAAGAAGTCTGGCGGATACTCACCAAAGTAGGGAGAGGGCTTGCCGTTCTTGGGTGGGCCACTCATGAAAGTTTGGAAGATGGTGAAAAAGATGCTGCCGTTCTTTGGCACGCGACCCTTCTTGCGAATATCCCCTGGATCAATGCGTACCAATGCGTCGTCAGCAAACGCCGAAAAAGAGTTGTAGGCTTGATCTGCCAATGTATTGCGGTCAGCTAGGAACAGGATGCGTGGGCGTCGTATGGGCTCGCCACCACTCTTCCAGTCGTTCAAGTTCCAGCGACTTTGAAAGAGCTTCCACGCCAGTTGAAATGCAATGAATGTCTTACCTGTGCCTGTGGCCAGTGTGAGCAAGATTCGGTCTTGCCCCTCGCTGATGCGTTTGAGTACCGCTGCAATAGCGTTGTCTTGGTAATACCGGCCTTGCCAAGTGCCACCCTTGTCTTCAAATGGAATAGCTGCAAACCTGTCGCGCCACGCATTCACTTCTGCAAAAGTCTGCTCCCACAACTCATCAGGCGAAGGGAACTTCTGAACTGCACCCTCTGCACCTGTTTGCATGTCAATGCCGTAAAAGCCTTGACCATTGGTGGAATATGTAAATCGAACCGATAACTTAGCGGCATAGCTCTTAGCCTGGCCAACACCTTCTGTCAGTAGCTTGTCCCAAGCTTTTGCTTCCACTACGCCCAGTTTTGTATTGCGATACACCAGTACGTAGTCAGCAATATCTGCTCGCGCACGTTGGCCCGCACCTTGCAAACGACCTTGTGTAATGTGGTGCTCTCGCAAGATGCGACTCCCATCCACTCTTCCCCATCCTGCTGCTGCTAAAGCTGGATCAATGTGCTCGGCCCTGGTTTCGGCTTCGTTCATGATTTGTGATTACCTCTTTAGAGTTGCTCAAACCATTCTTTGATCTTTAGCGCCATTAACTGACGACGTTCTTGAAGAAAAACCTCATATTTGGGAGGTGTGCTATCAAGAAGTCCAGTAGGTATGCAATTGGTCTCAAAATTGGCTCGCATCTCTTCCGGGTTATTGATTCCACCGTACTTGAGCGCCCCCACCTTCGCTTGTGTCGCTAGTTCAGCGAAGTACTTTTCCGGAGCTTTTGCGCCAATTGCGATGTTGATCTCGCTTTGTGCGATCACATAATTTGCGATCTGGTTGTAGCTCGATGGAGTTAGCCCTTGATCCTTCAAGTGTTGGCGTGGATAAATGTGGTGAACATCAGCCCTGTTCAGTAACAGATCACGAACGGTGATGTCTCGAGACAGAAACCCTTTATCCCCTAGCTTGACTTGTGCTGCCTTGTAGCAAATAAAGAATGGACTCTTAATAGAAGAGGTGTCCATGAATTGCGGAAGCATCCCTGTCCAGAAACTTTCTGGGAGCTCATTAGGAATGACCATGTTGGCGTACTGAACAATCCCATGTGCATCGATCTGGCGAATGTCAAAGTCAAATTGCGATTCTGGGGAGCCGCTGTATCGGCCACGCAGCACAGACATGGCATACCAGCGGCGGACCAGCTGTTCCAACTCTGCAGCAGGCACTTGCTCTTTGCGTCCACGCAGGTAAAAGATGTAGGCAAAGTTGACCGCGTTTTGGCTGGTGATCATGTCGCTGGTGATGAAGCCAGCTGAACGCAAAATCATCGTGATGCGGTCAAAGTGCGTCTCGTTGATGAAAGCCAGAATGCCGTTTTTGAGCTTTTTGAAAGAGTCTTCTGCAATGGCGTCTTCATAAGCCTTAGTGACAAAGTTACGTCCCGATAGCAGTGCCACCAAATCTTGCAGCTTGCCCCGACCAAACTCGGATGTAAAAGCCACGCGCAACATGTCGGTGTAATTCGGATCGTAAATGTCATCATTGACGTCGCAGATCCATTTCATCTTGCCGTAAAACTCCGAGCCCGTGAAAGCTTTGTCGCCTTTTTCGATCTTGGCTTTGAACTCGGGAGATATGGCTAAGTGACAGAAGTAGTCGATGGCTTTACGCAAGACGTTGCCGCCATAGCTTTCATTGACAGCGATTTTGGACATCGCAAAGTCAGCTTGTGACAAAGCTTTGCCTGCCGAGTTCACGCGGATGAAAATTTCGGTCACGGTTTCAATGTCAAGGTCTTCGGCCAGTTCAATCACGCCCACGTGGTTGTGAACAATGCCTTTCAAACGCGTGACCACCTTAAACAAATCGTTCTGTTGGCAGCCCTGATTGGCTGCGCAGTAATCGGACACAAGCTGGAACAAATCGGTCGAAGGATCAAAGATGGTGGCTACGTTGGGCCACCAAGTAGCATTCTTTTGGATAGCAGGGTTTGCGACCTCAAATTTTTCCTCTTGCGGATTGAAGGCGATCTTGATGTTGACCGTCTCGTAATTCTCCGTCAGAACTTCAATACCCAACAAAGCAGCCATCAATGCAGTCACGCGTTGCTGGCCATCAATGAGGATTCGCTTGCCTGCAGAGGTTGAGCCATCTTTGAGTTTGACGGTGGGGTTGCGCCAAGCAATCAAATACCCCACTGGAAAACCTTGGTAGAGCGAGTCCAGCAAGTTGCGGACTTTGGTTGCTTCCCAAACGAAAGGGCGCTGAATTTCGGGGATGGCAATTTCCCCCGACTTCACCCAGGTCAACAAGGTTTCGATGGGGTGCGGAGTAACGGAGTAGCGTTGTGTAGACATGGATTTAAAGCTGCTCGCTGAAAGCTTGATGTAGCAGGGATTTTTTGAGGTTGTCGAGGGCGGTGAGTTTTTCAGTTTAGGTCGGTTTTTTTGCAGATGGGATTTTTAGGAACTGGAAGTTTTGCGACTTCAATTCAGCTAAAAATCTTTGGGCGTTACCTTGAAGTTCATTTTTCGTCCAAAGTTGATAAATCAAGAGCCAATGCTTGTCACGCTCACGTTTATCCCAGGACTTGAGTTCTTTAGCTCGGTTCTTGATTGCCGTAACCACCTTCCCACGTTGGTTTCGGGTCACATACTCCAATAGCAAGACATTGACGATGCAGTCATCAAGAGCCACGATTTCTTTGAATTCGTCGTCATTCAAGTTGAGTTGGACCTCGTGCTTCAACGCGTAGTAAAGCGCATGAGCAATCGAGTCTGGGTACAACTTGCGCAGTCCCATTTTTGCCAATGAGCTTGAGAACTCTGAAACTTGTATCGCTAGATCATCATGTCCGTACCTGTCAAAAACATGTTTGTCCAATTGCGGTGCTAGGTATGGATATGCCAACGAAAGGTTTGTAGCTTCAAGTATGTAAAGCCTTCTTGCCCTTGAGTTCAATTTATGTGCTGGGTTGGCGAGCACTTTGATCGCGTAATTCAATGGCGTTGACTTACAAGCGTTCTGTGAGCATTCCAAGGCCAGATCAAGAAATGAGCGGACTATCGAAAACCGAATTTCCTCGCCCTTGGGAAAGGAAAATCGATTCAATCTTTGAATCCAGTTTTCTGTGCTCGGTCGTGGAAGCTCCAAGATACGTGTCTTCTTCTCGTTAAGTGACATCTCGAAGCCACGCAAGCACAAACCTAAATGTTTTACGAAACACTCAGCCTGCGCATAGTCGTCTGCGTAAAAGGTGTAGTCATCAATGTGACGAGAAATTCGCTTAAACCCCTTAGCCTGCAATTCGGCATCAATTTTTGTAAGGATGATTTCCGAAATGATATTGGATGAGTGTGGACCGATCAGCAATCCATTGGTTTGCTGATCACGGGTGATTTGCGTGCACTTGTCTAACAGGTTGCCTGCCAGCGCCGTTATGCTTTTCAATTTCTTGGAGGTTGCTTTTCCATGCAGTGCCCAGGGAATGGAATGGGTATAAATGCTCGGAAAGCATGACGCCACATCAGCATGAACAACGTATTGCGTACCCGCCATCCATCGAATTTCATCTTCTTCCAATTGGTAGCGTTCTTCACCCTTGTAATTCATTTCGAAAATACTGCCGCTACCGTTTGGCCTTACGTGGATTCTGCTGATTGCCGGCTTAGGTAGATTGCAGTGTGTTGAAATTTCCTTCCAGTGCCGAGAGATCGCTAGCGATTGCAACGCATACGCTTCTGGGTGCGGAATACCAAGATGTCGCGTGACATTGGTGTCGCGTAGCGCTTCGTACCTGATGTAGTCGTGGGCTTTGGGATTGATGCTGTCTTTTAGCGTTTTCTCGTCTGTTTCTACAAAGGCGTCGTGCATGGCTAATGAAGCGATAGCCTCCAATCCCTCGGATGTAAAGCAGGGCGGTACTTTGTCGGCAAATAGACCGAAATCTAGTAGGCCAGTTAAAACTGCAGATTCGCTTAGTTTTTCTTTGGTGGATTCAAACCATTCGGGCGTGATAACCATATCCAGGAGAGCATCCACAGTGAATGGTGTGACTGGGGTTGTCGGTACGGTCATCTTTGTACTTAGAGTTGCCCGCTGAAGGCTTGGTGAAGCAACGATTTTTTGAGATCGTCGAGGTCGGTGAGTTTTTGGCGGTAGATGGCTTCGAGGCGAGTAGTCTCGGTTGCGATCGCATCCAAATTTACTGAAATGCGCGTTTGCTCTTGTACCGAAGGTAGTGCGACCTGATAGGCGAACAAGTGCTCTCGATTGACTTTAGGCATTCCCGCACGGGCCGAACCCTTGATTGCATACTCGGTAAAGGCTGGAGCCAGTAGCAGGTAGTAAAGATAGTCGCGGGTGATGACACCCGTCTTAGGAGCCAATGGATAAATGTCTGCACTGCAAAGACCATTGAAATCTGGACGAACCACTTTCATCAAGTATGGTCGTATCTTGCTGTACAGAACCATTGATTCGTCGAACAAAAACTTGCCAGAAATCAGGTTTTCTTCACGAGCAGTTTTGACATCAACCAGTGCGCCAGTTTGGGTTTCGATGTTTCCAGCGCCTACGTGTGGCAGATCCAAATATTGAGTTTCTCTTGGATCAACTAATTTAGAGGTGATGTCGCACACATCAACCATTGAGTGTTTGGTTCTACCGCTTGATGTGCAGTCAACCAGTGATTGCAGCGTGTTGTCAAAAAGCTCGCGGGCGTTTTGGAGGTTCTTTTCAGCGTTGGATTTGGCGGTGGCGATGTCGGCGAAGGTTTCGTCGAGAAGGGCGACAATGCGGCGTTGCTCTTTAATTGGCGGCACGGGAATCAACGCGCCTTCAACGAAATCTTTGGGCACCCGTTTGTGGCCCACAGCACCAGTCATTTGCTTGGCGCCTTCCTCTCGAAAAGTTGCGCGGTCAAGGAAGTGGTAAAGAAAATCCGCATCAACTTCAGGGCTTGGTCGAATCACGATGTATTCGCTTGAGCCGAAGCCAACGCCGTTCACTAAGTTTCGGGCTATTCCAAGCTTTCCGTTTTCAAAGCATGGCGTGATTTTGGCAAGCAGTACATCGCCTTCGGCGAAGTACGTGTAACTACCAGCCACTTCTGAAAGTGGACGCGTCCCATTAAGAGTCAGCTCTTTGCTTCCGATGCCAAGGTTTTCCATTGGCACGAAAGAGACTTCATCTTCCGATGTGAGCTTTGCGCGTGCTTCAGACTTTTGCGGCTTGAAGGTGCAGACTTCTGACAGCGACTTTGTTGTCCATACCGCCTTCACGCCAACAACCCCCGAATACTCCCCAACACCTCCGCTGCCTCGGCATCCAGAGCCGCAATCTCATCCAATATATCTGCCGGGCTGCGGTGCACTACTTCTTCGCCGCCGTTCGGATTTTTCACCGACAGGTCAAACGTGTCCAGGTTCACCCTGTCGGCGGCCACGCTCCAGCTTTTTGGTGAGTCGGCAAAGGTCTTTTGCAGCTGCACAAACTCCACCAAGTCCTCGTCGTTGAGCGGGTTGGTTTTTCCCATATTGCGGCCAGGGTCCAATTGGTAGAACCAGGTCTTTTGGGTGGGCTCGCCTTTGGTGAAAAACAGCACCACGGTTTTGACGCCCGCACCCTGAAAGGTTCCTCCGGGGCAGTCAAGCACCGTGTGCAAATTGCATTCGGTCAACAACAGCTTGCGTAGAGCAACACTTGCGTTATCGGTGTTGCTAAGAAACGTGTTTTTAATGACCACTGCAGCACGCCCACTTGCACGCAAGCTCTTTACGAAGTGCTGCATAAACAGGAAAGCCGTTTCTCCTGTTTTGATCGGGAAGTTTTGCTGTACCTCTTTGCGCTCTTTACCACCAAAAGGAGGGTTGGCCAGAATCACATCAAAACGATCGCGCTCTTGAATGTCGTTGATGTTTTCGCCCAGCGTGTTGGTGTGCACGATGTTTGGCGTTTCAATCCCGTGCAGGATCATGTTCATGATCGCAATGACATAGGCCAAGCTCTTCTTCTCTTTGCCGTAGAAAGTTCGCTCTTGCAAGGTGCTGAGTTCCTTGGCATTGGTTGCCTTGGGGCGCATGTAATCAAACGCCTCGCACAAGAAGCCAGCAGAGCCACAGGCACCGTCATAAATGCGTTCACCAATCTGCGGATTGATAATTTCAATCATGGCGCGAATGAGTGGGCGAGGGGTGTAGTACTCGCCCCCGTTACGGCCAGCATTGCCCATGTTTTTGATCTTCACCTCATAGAGGTGCGACAACTCGTGTTTTTCGGTCTGTGAGCCAAAGCTCAGTTCGTCCATGCGGTCGATGACATCACGCAGGTTGTAGCCGCTTTGAATCTTGTTCTTGATTTCGTCGAACACCTCACCAATTTTGTATTCGATGGTGTTTGGACCACTGGCACGTTGCTTGAAACCCGCCAAGTAAGGCATGAGCTTTTGGTTGACGAACTCTTTCAGATCGTCGCCTGTCATTGCTGCGTTGTGGTCGATCTGACCGTTGGCTGTTTTGGGAGCAGCCCATGTTGCCCAACGGTAGGGCACGTCCAAAATGTGTTTGTAGGCTTTGCCTTCCAACTCGGCTTCCATCGCCTTGTTGATTTCTAGGGCATCGAGATACTTTAAAAACAGGAGCCAAGAGGACTGCTCGGTGTAGTCCAATTCGCTGGTGCAGCCTGCGTCTTTGTGCAGGATGTCATCGATATTCTTAAAGGTTTGCTCAAACATGTGTCGCTTACAAAATTAGTAATTTAAGTCTATCGTGGAAATTCGAATTTTCTGATTTTGAGGCAAGCAACTTGACTCTGCAGAGGGCAACTGGAGAAGGGCGTTGTTTCTGTCGTGAAGTTACATAAGCAAAGCTTTGACATTTTGAGAAGTGTTTAAGTAGGGGGGTGGAGTTCTTGCATTTGCTTGCATGTGTCGAAATCTGCCGGAAGTTAGGTATTCTTTGGAATGAACTAAAAAGAATTACAAATGACTAAAGGTTTCTTTATTTCAGTTTTTTTTCATTGCGGCCATCGCTGCTTCAGTATCAGCGAAGGCAAAGATGACCAGTTTGAATAAGCTCGGTTCTTTACAGGATGTGAGCTTATTGCGTGAAAGCTTTGAACTGGAATGTAAGGCTGCTCAAGGTGCCTCTGGCCAAGGCGAAGTACCCAAGGATTTCTGGCCAACCTACTCGGCCATGGCAAATGCGCATGGCGGGATGGTGATTTTGGGTATCCAAGAAAAACTGGGCGTTTTCAGTGTGCTTGGGCTGAAAGACATCAACAAGGTGCGATCTGATTTGTTCAACAACTTGAACAACGCCGGCAAAGTCAGTGTCAACCTACTTAGCGACGCGGATGCCCAAGAGGTCATTTTGGAAGGTCAGGCTGTTTTGATTTTGTCCATACCGCAGGCCGGTCGAAAAGACAAACCGGTTTACCTGAACGGTCAGCCTCTTGGCAACACTTATCGTCGGCTGAATGATGGTGACCGCAAGTGCGATGACACCACAGTCAAACGCATGCTGGCAGAACAGGTGCAAGACAGCCGAGATACGTACATCTGCAATCGATATGGCTTGAATGACATTGACCTAGAGAGCTTGCATGCTTACAGAAATCAGTTTGCAAGTTACAAGTCCGGGCATCCATGGGTAGGGGCGGACGACACCGAGTTTCTGCACTTATTAGGGGCCTGGCGAGAAGACAGAGAAACCAAAGAGAACGGACTCACATTGGCTGGTTTGCTGATGTTTGGTCAATGGCCAGCCATCATGACCTGTGCACCAATGTATTTTGTGGATTACCAAGAACAACCCG
>JACCDX011172576.1_pt1 | contig 14255 bp, 14 predicted proteins | sample 7449681 | NCBI WGS metagenome assembly JACCDX01 (sample SAMN15323450, study PRJNA562643) | freshwater metagenome | isolation source: river surface water | place: USA:Blue River Watershed | collected 2017-08-18
ATATCATCAAGGAAGTCGATGATCGCGTTCAGCAAATCTTTATGGAAGCTTACGAAGAGACTGCAAAGCACTTCGAAGATATCTTCTCGCGTTTGTTCCCTGGTGGAGATGGACGTTTGATTCTCACTAACCCGGATGATCTGCTCAATACAGGAGTAGATGTAGAGGCTCGCCCACCAGGAAAGCGCATCAAGCGTCTCTCCCTTCTATCCGGTGGTGAAAAGTCACTTACCGCTGTTGCGATGTTGGTTGCGATCTTTAAATCTCGCCCAAGTCCGTTCTATGTTCTCGATGAAGTTGAAGCAGCACTTGATGATGTGAACTTGGGACGTCTACTTGTAATTCTGGAAGAACTTCGCGAGAGTTCACAGCTAATCATCATTACCCACCAGAAGCGCACCATGGAAATCGCGGATGCGCTTTACGGCGTAACAATGCGCGGAGATGGTGTCACTGAGGTAATTTCGCAGCGTCTGCGCGAATCTGATACTGCTTAAGGGCACTTCTTAATGGGAATCTTTAGCAAGTTCATCTCCAAAATAAAAGGTGAATCCACCGCAGATCCACTTGATTGGCAAGAACTTGAAGCAGAACTGCTTGCCGCAGACCTTGGCCCAACGCTTACTTCATCGATAATCAAGGACGCCAAGTCAATCAAAGGCGATGATGCGCTTGCCTCGCTTACCCAGATGCTCAACTCAAAACTTTCCAAGAAGTCGCGCGAAATAAGCCGTTTAGCGCAAACCTCTGCAATAGTCATTGTTGGCGTCAACGGAACAGGTAAAACAACATCTGTCGCCAAACTTGCTTCATCTCTAAAGTCTTCTGGAACATCTGTGATGTTGGCTGCGGCAGATACCTTCCGCGCCGCTGCTGTCGAACAGTTGCAGACCTGGGGGTCTCGTATCGGTGTTGAAGTTATTTCAGGTAAAGATGGCGCAGAACCCGCATCGGTCGTTTTCGATGCCGCACAACGCGCAGCCGGAGAAAAGGTTGAACTCTTATTGGTCGACACAGCAGGACGCCTTCACAATAAGAACGATTTAATGGCCGAACTTGGCAAGGTAAAGCGCGTTATCGAAAAATCCTTGCCAGTATCAGAAGTCCTATTGGTTATTGATGCAACTACCGGACAAAACGGAATCACCCAAGCAAAGATTTTTACTGAAGCTGTTAAAGTAACAGGTTTGATCGTTACCAAATTAGATGGCAGCGCCCGCGGGGGAGTTGCCCTTGCGATTGAGGCCTCACTCGATATTCCAATCAAATTTGTGGGCACCGGTGAAGGCGAATCTGACTTCGCCGCATTTGATCCAGAACGCTACATCGCAGGCTTAATCGCAGACTAAACCCTGACTTAAAGGGTGCTGCTGCGCGCGGCCGTAACACGTATGTAACAAAACCAGGGATTTTGTGACCCCGTCTTAACCTAGAAAACGAGCCTACGTAACGCGCGGCGAGCATCTTTACCCCATCTCAACGGCGAGGTTCACTCATTGTTTTCTACCTCTATAAAAAGGAAATAACTAATGGAAGAGATTGTTCTTAATTCAGGCGATACCGCCTGGGTATTAGCAAGTACCGCTCTCGTTCTACTTATGACACCAGGTTTGGCGTTCTTCTACGGCGGCATGGTTCGCGCGAAGAGCGTTTTAAATATGATGATGATGTCGATGGTTACCATCGGAATTGTTAGCGTGCTTTGGGTTATATATGGTTTTGAATTGGCATTTGGATACAAAGCCGACTCTGCTTGGTATGGAAATTTCTCACTTTCTGGTTTAGGCGAAGTTGTTAATGACTTCACAAACAATGGTGGAATTTATCCAATCCCAGTTCTCGTATTTGCAGCATTCCAGTTGATGTTCGCAATCATCACTCCAGCGCTTATTTCAGGTGCGATTGCAGATCGCACAAAGTTCACTGCTTGGGCGATCTTTGTTGCGATTTGGTCAACTCTGGTCTATTTCCCGGTTGCACACTGGGTCTTCGCATTCGGAAATAAAGTTGGCGACACAATTACCGGTGCCGGTTACCTTGCTAGCAAGGGTGTTCAAGACTTTGCCGGCGGAACCGCAGTTCACATCAACGCAGGTGCCGCTGGATTGGCGCTAGCGATCGTGATTGGAAAGCGAATCGGATGGCGTAAAGAGTCAATGCGTCCACACTCGCTGCCTTTGGTGATGTTAGGTGCAGGACTTCTTTGGTTCGGTTGGTTCGGATTTAACGCTGGTTCATCGCTAGCTGCAAACGGAACAGCAGCACTGGCTCTTATCAATACTCAGGTTGCAGCAGCCGCCGCAGTTCTGGGCTGGTTGCTTGTAGAGAAAGTTCGTAACGGACACGCAACTTCACTTGGTGCAGCATCTGGTGCGGTAGCAGGTTTAGTGGCAATTACTCCTGCATGTGCATTCGTTGCTCCTTGGGCGGCAGTAGTAATCGGGCTGGTTGCCGGTGCAATTTGCGCGCTCTCTGTCGGAATCAAATACAAGCTGGGCTTTGATGATTCACTCGATGTAGTTGCAGTTCACTTAATCGGTGGAATCTGGGGATCACTTGCTATCGGCCTCTTCGGCTCATCAGCAGTTAACAGTCTCAGCCTCGACGGCATCTTCTACGGTGGCGGTACCGCGCTACTTGGCAAGCAAGCGCTGGGCGTTGGACTTGTTTTCGCCTACTCATTCATTGCAACTCTGATCATCGGTTACGCAATTGAAAAGACAATCGGATTCCGCGTAAAGAAAGATGCCGAAGTTGAAGGTATCGATCTAAATGAACACGCAGAAACTGCTTATGAAATGACAAGTTCATCACGAGGAGGTTCATTGCTATGAAGTTAATTACCGCTATCTTGAAACCGTTTAAGTTAGATGAAGTCAAAGATGCGCTGCAAGCTGCAGGAGTAACCGGGATGACTGTCTCGGAAGCTAGTGGTTTCGGTCGCCAGCGTGGCCACACTGAGGTTTATCGTGGCGCCGAATACACCGTTGATCTAGTACCGAAGGTTCGCCTTGAGGTATTGGTCGATGATGCTGATGCAGCGGCAATTGTCGATGTCATCGTTAAAGCGGCATCAACAGGTTCAATTGGTGATGGAAAAGTTTGGACAACGCCAGTTGATTCAATTGTTCGCGTACGAACCGGTGAACGCGGAACGGATGCGATCTAGGGGATAAGTCAGGTAAGTAAGATAGCTACATGGGTACACGTGAGCGACGGGAGCGATCGAACGAGAGCGATCGCTTACTGACCTCGCTATTTAGCCAAGTACCAAATGTAGTAAGTGGGGTAGCACTCGCCGCGGTCGGAGGTTACGGCCGCGGTGAGCTATCTCCAGGATCAGATCTAGATATTCTCTTTTTACATACCGGGAGAATTGACGAAAAAGCTCTCGCAGAACTAGTAAATAAGATTCTCTACCCACTGTGGGATAAATCCTTCAAGGTCGATCATTCGGTTAGAACTAGATCTGAAACTCGTGAAAGCGCATCCAGCGATTTAAAGGTGGCGCTGGGGCTACTCGATATTAGATTGATTTGTGGTGATCCAGATTTAGTTGCAGCCGTACAACACGATGCCATCGATGATTGGCGCAGTAATTCACGCGAGAAATTGCCGGAATTGCGCCGCTCACTTGCCGAACGCCATCTTCGCGCCGGAGATCTCGCCTATCTCCTCGAACCTGATTTGAAGGAAGCAAGGGGTGGCTTAAGAGATATAAACGCACTTCGCGCTATATCTCTGTCAGGTGCCGTATCTGTCTCACTAGAACATATCAGCAGTGCAGAATCTGTTTTAAACAACGCACGCGAAGCATTGCACACCGTTACTGGCAGAGATAAAGATCGTTTACTTTTTCAAGAGCAAGATAAAGTTGCTGAACTTTTGAAATACGCTGATGCAGATGCGCTCATGAGCGATATCGCACAAGCCGCTAGATCAGTTGACTATCTCCTGGAATCTACTTGGCATCGTTTTGATCATCGCGGCAAAGATGGATTGGGACGTTTCTTAAAAAAACCACGCACAACGCAGATAGCTCAGGGCATTTCAATTGCCCATCAAGAAGTATTTATCGATGAAGGTTTTAACTTTGCCAGTGATCCGGTAATTGGATTACGCGCCGCTGCAATTGCAGCGCAGGCAGGACTTCCCGTTTCTCCTTCAACGTTGCAAGCGTTGGCTCATGCTTCGCAATCAGGAATATCTAAGTTGCCAAACCCCTGGCCAAGATCTGCGCGCGAGAATTTAATTGCGTTAATTGGCGCGGGTGCGCCGATGGTTCGCATCTGGGAAGGTCTCGATCAAGAGGAGATTCTCTTCGATTGGTTGCCGGAATGGCGAGCAGTACGTTCCTTGCCACAGCGAAATGCTTTGCATCGCCATACCGTTGATCGACATATGGTTGAGACGGCAGTGTTTGCTGCTGCTCTAACTAGAAATGTGCACCGCCCAGATTTGCTCCTCTTCGCTGCGCTTTTCCATGACATAGGAAAGGGTACGCAGGAAGATCACAGCGATCGAGGTGAGAAGTTAATCGAACCGCTGGCGCGCCGCATTGGATTTGATGAGGACGATATTGCGACTTTGAAGCTATTGGTTAAACATCACCTTCTTCTCAGCGCGACTGCAACGCGAAGAGATTTAGATGATCCAGCAACGATAGCTAGCGTGACTGCGGTCATTCCAGATTTGCAGACTTTGGAACTCCTCCATGCTTTGAGCATTGCTGATGGACAAGCTACTGGCCGAGCTGCTTGGAGTGATTGGAAAGAGAGTTTATTAAGCGAACTTGTAAGTCGCGTTACTTCGGCGCTTACCGATAACACCATTGCGCGACAACCTGAGTTCACAAACGAACAGAGAGTTTTGGCTGACACGGGTGTGCTTCAGGTCAAAATCGAAGCACGTGATCCTGACTTTGCCATTGAAATCATCGCCCCAGATAAAACTGGGCTTCTCTCTATCGTCGCCGGAGTTCTCAACCTTGCTAGGTTTGATGTCCGCTCCGCGCGCACCCAAACGATCGGAAAGAGTGCGATCATGAAGTGGATTGTTACGCCAAACCAATTTGCACCATCGGTAGATGAGATCGCGATTAAGGAAGCGATTGCGCTGGCTCTTGAAGACGCATCTGATTTAACTGAACGGATTCAACGGCGCGTGGCTGATTATGCAAATATTCCATCAATTCCGGTTCCGCTTCCTATAGTTGAAACCTTCATGGATTCGGCAACTGATGCAACCATCATTGAAGTCCGAAGCCATGACCGTCCCGCACTTTTATTCGGAATCGGTGATGTAATCACCAGATCACAAGTAGATATTCGCTCAGCAATCGTCACAACTTTGGGGGCGGAGGCGATTGACACCCTTTATGTAACTGAAATTGGTGGGGGAGCGCTCTCTCCCGAGCGTGCCCAAGAAGTGGCCAATCGCTTATCTAGCGCCCTGGCTTAATTAACCTTTCAAGTAGTATTGCCACCTTATGTTTGACAATCTCTCCTCCAAATTCTCCAACGCATTCTCATCGCTGCGCTCTCGAGGAAAGATTTCGCCATCCGATATCGAAAATACTTGTGCTGAGGTACGAACAGCGCTACTCGAGTCAGATGTAGCGCTTGTTGTTGTAGACAGCTTTATCGATCGAATTCGCAGTAAATCGCTGGAAGCGCTTCCGACTCTGCAATCTGGAACAAATCAAGCTCAGGCAATCTTTGAGATTGTAAATACAGAATTAGTTGAAATCCTTGGTGGTTCAGCTCGTCGTGTTCGCTTTGCCAAGACCGCGCCAACGGTAATCATGTTGGCTGGATTGCAAGGTGCGGGTAAGACAACTTTGGCTGGAAAGCTCGCCAAGTTCTATGCCGACCAAGGCAACACTCCACTGCTAGTTGCATCTGACTTACAGCGTCCAAATGCAGTAAACCAATTACAAGTAGTTGGTGAAAGCGTAGGCGTACCGGTCTTTGCACCAGAACCGGGCAATGGAGTTGGCAATCCAGTAAAGGTTGCCGAACAAGGAATTGCTCACGCTAAATCAAAGTTGTACAACATGGTTATCGTCGATACCGCTGGCCGCTTAGGTGTTGATGAAGATTTAATGCGTGAAGCAAGCGCGATTCGAGATGCAGTTTCACCAGATGAAATCCTCTTCGTAGTTGATGCGATGATCGGTCAAGATGCCGTACGTACTGCTCAAGCATTCCAAGATGGAGTTGGTTTTGATGGCGTTGTTCTCACCAAGTTAGATGGTGATGCGCGCGGTGGTGCCGCGCTTTCAATTACCCAAATTACCGGCAAGCCAATTATGTTTTCATCAAACGGTGAAAAACTCACCGACTTCGATATTTTCTATCCCGATCGCATGGCTTCACGTATTTTGGGACTAGGCGATGTGGCAACTCTTGCCGAGCAGGCTAAGAAAGCATTTGACGGTGAAAGCTCTGCGCGCCTTGAAGAGAAGTTCGCGCGCGGTGATGATTTCACTCTCGAAGACTTCCTTGAACAGCTTGAAGCAATGTCGAAGATGGGCTCTATGTCCAAGCTGCTTGGAATGCTGCCGGGCGCTGGTGCGATGAAGAAGCAGATCGAAAATTTCGACGAATCTGAAATCGTGCGCACTAAATCAATCGTTCAATCTATGACGCCAACTGAGCGCCGCGATCCCAAGGTATTAAATGGTTCTCGACGTGCACGAATCGCGCTCGGAGCTGGTCGAAAAGTTCAAGATGTAAATGCTCTGGTCGATAAATTTGCAGCGGCGCAGAAGATGATGAAACAGATGCGTAACGGCAAAGGGATGCCGGCCGGAATGGGTATGCCTCCTGGGATGGCGATGCCTGCTGGAGCCTTACCGCCAATTCAAAAGAGCCGCCAGCAACCAGCAAAGAAGAAGTCCAAATCTGGGAATCCGGCCAAACGCGCCTTGGAGGAGCAGGGCTAAAGCCCTGCTCTGACCACGCTCGGATTTCGCATCTACACGCGTAGATGGCAAGATTAGCCTCCTGTTGAGGGGCCCTCTACCCCCACAACATCCATATCCACAGTTGTATCGAATACATGCGCACCCCGCTGCATTGCTAAAGATGCGACACACTTTTTAGGAGCACTACTTCTTTGTCTACAAAAATTCGCTTAATGCGCATGGGAAAGATCCGCACACCATTTTTCCGCATCGTTGTAACAGATTCACGTAAAGCACGTAACGGACTTTCAATTGAAGAAATTGGTCGTTACGTTCCAGGACAAGAGCCATCAATCATGGAAGTTAACTCAGAGCGCGCGCAATACTGGCTCGGAGTCGGTGCACAACCAACTGCCGCTGTAGAGGCGATCTTTAAGGTCACTGGTGATTGGCAGAAGTTCAAGGGCCTACCTGGCACTGAAGGAACACTTAAGTTTGCAACACCAAAGCCAGCTAAGAGCATCGCTTACGAAGCAGCTGTTAAGCAAGCAATGGATGAGCCTAAAGAAGGCGCAACAACTATGAAGAAGAAGGCGCAAGAGAAGTTGGCTGCAAAGGCTAACCCTGCTCCTGTATCTGACGTGGTTGTTGAAGAAGCACCTCAAGTAGATGTCATTTCTGAGGAAACTCCAGTTGAGGCAGTTGTAGAAACTGCAGCAGAGGCTGTCGTTGAAACTCCAGCAGAAGCACCAGCAACTGAAGAGGCCGCTGAATAACAATGATGGACGAAGCTCTCGAGCACCTCGTTAAAGGAATCGTTGATAATCCTGAAGATGTCATCGTTAAGGAAAAGACTCACCGTCGTGGCACAACTCTAGAAGTTCGTGTTAATCCTGAAGATATCGGCAAGGTAATTGGTCGCAACGGCCGCACTGCAAAAGCGCTTCGCACAGTTGTTAGCGCAATTGCTGGTCGCACTGTGCGCGTTGACCTAATCGATACCGATGAGGCTCGTTAAAGCGAAAGCATTTATCTGATGCGCCTTAATGTAGGTCGCATCGGTCGCGCCCACGGAATCTTGGGCGAGGCCACAATTGAAGTACGTACCGATGATGCAGCAGAACGTTTTGCCATCGGGGCAATACTTGAGACAGAAAGCCACGGTAATTTAACCGTGGCTTCTGCACGTGTACACAACGGAATCTTGTTACTTGGATTTGTTGGCGTTTCTGACCGCAATGCAATCGAGAAATATCGCAACCAACTTCTCTACGCAGATGTAGATATCGATGCGCCAGGTCTTGATGAAGATGATTATCACGTACTGCAATTAATTGGTTGCCAGGCATATCTCGTCGACGGAGATTTATTTGGCGAAGTAACCGAGGTTTTAAACCTTCCCGGACAGGATGTCTTGAGTATCAAGACCGAAAGCGGAGAAGTTCTGATTCCATTCGTTCATCAACTAGTTCCTGTTGTAGATGTGCAGGCGAAGCGGATGACGGTTATTCCGCCTGAAGATTATGAAGCAGGAGTAAGTAAATGAAGATCGATGCGATAACCATCTTTCCTGAATACTTTGCACCCGCTCAGCTATCACTGCTTGGCAAAGCGCAGAGCAAAGGATTGGTAGATATCCAAGTTCACGACCTGCGCGCGGCAACGCAAGATAATCACAACACCGTAGATGACACTCCGTACGGTGGAGGCGCCGGAATGGTGATGCTTCCTGAAATCTGGGGGCGAGTACTTGATCCCTTGATGGTTGCTGATACAGATTTGATTATCTTGACTCCAGCAGGAAAGCGCTTCAACCAGGAAATGGCACAGAGTCTTTCAAATTCCAAACACCTAATTTTTGCCTGCGGTCGCTACGAAGGAATCGATGATCGTGTACGTCAACATTACGAGTCAGCTGAGTACATGGCACAAAACGTTAGAGTTCATGAAGTCTCTATCGGTGATTATGTTTTAGGCGGGGGAGAAGTAGCTTCGCTTGTAATGATTGAAGCGATCACTAGATTGATTCCAGGAGTGCTTGGAAATCCAGAATCGCTTGCAGAAGAGTCACATAATTCTGAAGGCTATTTGGAGTATCCAAATTTCACGAAACCTCAAGAATGGCGCGGTATCCCAGTGCCTGAGATTCTATTGAGTGGAAATCACGCTGAGATCGCTAAGTGGCGTGAATTACAAGCAATTGAACGCGCGAAAAAGAATTTATAACTCGTCAGTAACCATGAAATGGGCTTAGCGTTGACCCATGAGCGAAGAGTCAGCAAAGATCCAATCTCGTCTAATCCGCGATCTTGAGCCCGTTGTTGCAGTTGAACTCGAACGCCATTTATCGGTACAAAAAAATTGGTATCCACACGAGTATGTCCCATGGTCTGAAGGTCGTGATTACGCCGGTCCTTTAAACGGTGATGCTTGGGAAGCGAAAGATTCTCGCTTAACTCCAGTTGCGCAAGATTCTTTAGTTCTAAATCTGCTAACCGAAGATAACTTGCCGAGCTACCACACTGAAATTGCGCTATCCATGGGACGCGATGGCGCTTGGGGTAACTGGATTGAGCGATGGACCGCTGAAGAAGCACGCCACTCGATAGTTATTCGCGATTACTTGATGGCTACGCGTGGAGTGGATCCTTACGAGCTGGAAGATCTACGTATGGCGCATATGTCTCTTGGCTATCAGACTCCATATGAAAACGATATGTTGCACACGATTGCATATGTTTCATTCCAAGAACTTGCCACACGTATTTCGCACCGCAACACAGGAAAGATTTCCAACGATCCAATCGCCGAAGGAATGATGCAACGCGTGGCGCTGGATGAGAACCTCCATATGCTTTTTTATCGCAACACACTTTCTGCCGCCCTTGATATGGAACCAAATGCGGCAATGCGTGCAATCGCAGATGTAGTAACAAACTTTGATATGCCTGGCGCCAACATGCCGGGCTTTGGTCGTAAAGCTGTCCAGATCGCTCTTGCTGGTATTTATGACTTGCAGCAACACCTCGATGATGTTGTATCTCCGGTATTACGCGCTTGGAACGTCTTTGAACGCAATGATTTATCTGGCGATGGCCTTGTCGCACGCGATGAGCTCGTGGCGTTTATGGATAAGTCTGCTCGTGAAGCCGCCACCTTTAACGATAAGCGCGAAGTTCACTTTGAGCGCTTGATCGCCCGTGGACAGAATCCAATCCGTATCCAAAAGTAAACTTTAACTTTAATTCAAGGTAGATTTCTCCCATGTGCAGATTGCTTGGATATGTCGCAACCGAAGAACGCACCTTTGCTGATGTTGTTGGTGAAGGATTCGAAAACTTTGTAGAACTATCAAAAGAACATAAGCATGGCTGGGGGATCTCGGCTTGCTCAACTGATACTCGCAAAACAGAGCTGGTTCGCGACTTAACGCTTGCTGCTGAGAGTGAAAAGTTCGCTGATTCTGCCAAGAATTTAAAGTCCGATGGCGCGCTGCTTCATCTGCGTTTGGCATCAAAAGGGCTAACTGTAGATCTAGCCAATAACCACCCATTTATCTACGGCGATTACTCATTTATGCATAACGGAACCATCAAATCTATTGAATCAGTGCAGAAATTCGTCGATCCACGTTATTTGGATAAATTCATTTCAACGACCGATAGTGAACGCTATTTCTACACAATATTGAGCCGTATTGATGAACTGGGATTGATTGAAGGAGTTCGCAAAGCAGTAAAGACCATTTCTGCCAACTGCGATTTCACCAGCATCAACTCAATGCTCTTAACCCCTGATACCTTCATCGCGGTCTGCGAATTTAACGAGGCAGATTCCAGCGAATGGACGGTTGATAGCCATTACGAACTGCGCTACAGCGTTGAAGATGGCGTAATCAAGGTCGCATCGACTGGATGGGGCAAAGATCACTGGACTCGCTTAACCAACCATTCGATCTTGGTAGTAAATCGCAAAGACCTCAGCTTTGAGGTACTTCCTCTATAACGCACAGCGATACCCTTCTCCACATGGTCCGCACCTATACAGTCGAAACTTACGGCTGTCAGATGAACGTCCATGACTCTGAACGAATCGCAGGGTTATTGGATGAGGCTGGCTACTTGCCTGTAACTGAAGGCGAACAAGCAGATATCGTCGTATTTAATACCTGCGCCGTGCGTGAGAACGCCGATAACAAACTTTACGGAAATTTAAGTTTCCTAGCGCCAATTAAAAAGCGCAATCCAAATATGCAGATCGCCGTCGGCGGATGCCTTGCCCAAAAAGACCAATCAATCATTTTGAAAAAGGCTCCATATGTAGATGTGGTCTTTGGAACTCATAATGTGGGCTCTTTGCCAGTTTTGCTAGAACGCGCGCGGATCGAAGAAGAGTCTCAGATCGAGATTAAGGAAGCGTTAGAGCATTTCCCATCGACGCTACCGGCACGGAGATTCTCAGCATTTACATCTTGGGTCTCCGTATCGGTTGGTTGCAATAACACCTGTACTTTCTGCATAGTTCCAACCCTTCGCGGGATCGAAAAGGATCGTCCAGAAGCGGATATCTTGAAAGAAGTTCGCGCCCTCGTTGAGCAAGGGGTAATTGAAATTACCTTGCTCGGTCAGAATGTAAATGCCTATGGTGTTGAATTTGGCGATCGCGGAGCGTTTGCCTCGCTACTTCGTAAATGCGGAGAAATCGATGGGCTAGAGCGAGTTCGTTTTATGTCACCTCACCCACGTGACTTCACCGACGATGTTATTGAGGTTATGGCAACGACTCCAAACGTGATGCCTCATCTGCATATGCCGTTGCAGTCGGGTTCTGATCGCATTCTGCAGGAGATGCGCCGTTCTTATAGATCTAGTCGCTATCTGGGAATTTTAGATCGAGTTCGAAGTGCAATGCCGCATGCCATGATTACAACCGACATCATTGTGGGTTTTCCAGGTGAGACGGAAGAGGATTTCCAAGCAACTCTGGATTTAACAACACAAGCGCAATTTTCTGCCGCGTACACATATAAATATTCAATTCGTCCCGGAACACCTGCTGGGGTTATGCCCAACCAAGTACCCGAATCTGTTGTCGGTGAGCGTTACACCCGTTTACATGAACACCAGCAGAAAATTTCTCTCGGCGTAAACCAAAAATCTATTGGGCAAACTCATCGCGCCCTAGTTTCAGAAGTCGAAGGTCGACGCGACCAAGCGCAGGCAAGATTGACGGGAAAGACGGAAGATTTCCGCTTAGTGCACTTCGATGCAACTAGCCAAGCGCGCCCTGGTGATTTTGTAGATTTAGAAATAACCGATGCTTCGGCGCATTATCTAATCGCAAAAGAATTGGCGCACATTAAGACCCGTGGGGGAGATGTCCATGAAGCGCGCTCCAAGCAAGGACCTACCGCAACGTCACTAGGAATTCCAACTATTCGCAAAGCAAGCGCTACAGAGTAAGCGCACCGATGAAAACGATAGTTATTTGCGGAGCAACTGCGACCGGTAAGAGCGATCTTGCAGTATCCCTAGCAAAGGAAATTGATGCCGAAATCATCAATGCTGATTCGATGCAACTTTATAGGGGCATGGATATCGGAACTGCGAAGTTAACTGTGGCCGAACGACGTGGGATTCCTCACCACCTTTTAGATGTTCTTGACGTTACCGAAGACGCCACCGTCGCCTGGTATCAAAGCACCGCGCGCGATGCGATAACTCAAATACATTCTCGGAGGAAAAACGTAATTATCGTTGGTGGCACGGGGCTTTATATAAAGGCAATTCTGGATGACTTGAATTTTCCGGATACCGATCCTGAGGTCAGGGATCGTCTAAATAAAGAAGCGGAAGAGTTTGGGGTTGCGAAGTTATTTGAAAGGCTGCAATTGCTTGATCCCGCTGCGGCTGCCGCGATCGATATTCAAAATGTGCGAAGAGTAATACGTGCCCTGGAAGTAATTGAAATTACGGGTCAACCCTTTACCGCCAACCTGCCACGCGAAGATAGCTCGAAGTATCCAGAGGCTATGCAATTTGGCCTTGTTATGGATCGCGAGAAATTGACCGACAGAATCGATGCGCGCGTAGATTTGATGTGGGAACGTGGATTAGTTGCTGAAGTAGATTCGCTGATTGCTGAAGGAATTACCAAGGCCACAACTGCACGTAGAGCCCTCGGTTATGCCCAAGTAATTTCCATGCGTGCAGGGGAAATCAGTGAAGAACTCGCCAAGGAAGAGACAAAACGAGCGACCCGCCAATACGCCCGTCGCCAAGAGACCTGGTTCTCAAGAGATGCGCGAATTCAATGGATTTCACCTATTCAACCGCGTCTGGAAACGGTCTTACAGAAGATAAACTCAAGATCGTAATGAATACTCCAATAATTGCCACCTATGGCCACGGCACCGAAAATGACTTTCTAGTGGTCTTTGATCCGGAAGAAGAGATCTCAATAACCACTGCCCAAACCGCTGCGATGTGCAATCGCCAAACGGGTATAGGTGCTGATGGTTTGATCAAGATCGCAAAGCGCGACGGTAAGTGGTTTATGGATTATCGCAACGCGGATGGATCACTCGCTGAGATGTGTGGCAACGGCATCCGCGTAATGGCGCGTTACTTGGTTGAAAAAGGTCATCAGCCAGAAGGAATCTTTGCCATCAATACTCGTGATGGTGTCAAACACTTACGCGTTCCCGCAATTGATGACATTTCAGTAAATATGGGAAAAGTCATCGATGAGGGTGAAGAAATTACCGCATCAGTTGAAGGCAAAATTTGGAACGGATATCACATCAGCGTTGGCAATCCACATGCCGTTGTCTTTGTTGAAAAGATTGAAGATGTTGGCTCGCTTGCCGATGCACCGATCGTTCGTCCGCGCGATAGTTACCCTGAAGGCGTAAACGTTGAGTTTGTTGAGATAACAGATAACAAAGAGATCAAGATGCGCGTTCACGAGCGCGGTAGTGGTGAGACGCGTTCTTGCGGCACCGGAACATGCGCAGTTGCCTTAGCGGCCACGATCCAAACCAAGAGCGCACTTCCGGCGCGCTGGGTGATTTATCCACCCGGCGGACGTTTAGTGGTCGATATCGACCCGCACTCAAATGCGACACTTACAGGACCTGCTGTTCTGATTAAAGATATTGATATCACTGAATTCTTGCAGGATGCATGAGTAACGAATTACCTCGCAATAACGATTTATTTGAAGAACTCCTGCGCGAAAGCGCCCGAGTCGCAGCTGATTTTGATGCCGATGAAAGTGAATACAACCCTGAACCGCAACAAGAGTTAAGTGATCGCCACGCGCTGCGACGCGTAAAGGGTTTCTCTAC
>JACCDX010778470.1_pt1 | contig 14254 bp, 23 predicted proteins | sample 7449681 | NCBI WGS metagenome assembly JACCDX01 (sample SAMN15323450, study PRJNA562643) | freshwater metagenome | isolation source: river surface water | place: USA:Blue River Watershed | collected 2017-08-18
GATCCGCGAGCGCCGCGCGCTCGGCGGTGAGCGCGGCGCGGAGCGCGTCGAGGTCGGCCGCGAGGGTGTCGGGGGCGGCGAGGGTGTCGGGGGTGGCGAGGCCGAGGGGGAGCGCGGCCGGAGCCGCGCTCCCCTTCGGGGCCTCGGCCGCCGCGGGCTCAGAGCCCTGCGGCGCGTTGGCCTTCTTGCTCACGCGCGCAGCCCCGTGATGATGGCCCCGTAGGTGTTGTCGGGGATCTGGAGGTCGTTCTCGTAGGACACCTTCACGAAGTCGGTGCCGTGCGAGCCCTCGCGCGGGTCGAACCACGTGAGGGTCACGAAGCCGTTGGCGCCCTGGCGGAACATGTAGTTCCGCACGAACGTGCGCGCGTCGGGCGACGGGTTGACCGACAGGATCGCGAGCTTGTCGGCGTCGTACATGCGCGAGAGCGACGACGCGCCCTGCGCGGTGTAGCGCTGCTCGTCGACGTGCACGTTCGCGATGCCGAAGAACATCGCGAAATCCTGCACGCGCATGAAGCCCGAGTTGCCGGTGTACCCGCTGAGCACGCCCTGCAGAAACTCGTTCTGCTGCACGGCCTGCCACGCCTCGAGGGACATGACCGCGTGCGTCGGGGGGCCGAGGATCGCGGCGAGGCACGCCTGCATGTCGGCGAGCGGGTCGGCGCTGGCGCCGCCGTTCCAGTTGAAGCCAGCGCTGAGCGCGCGGCGGTTGGCGGCGGCGTAGTTGGTCGCCGTCATCACCGCGGTCTTCACGCGGAGCTCGTGCTGGAGCTTGGCCTTGCGCGAGGTCTTGTCGACGACGCGGGCGAAGTTCGCGAGCATCGGCGCGAGCGCGGCGTCGCGGCGGGTCTGGTAGCCCTCGATCGACCGCGGCTGCAGGTCGATGTTGACCTCGATGACGGCCTCGTTGACCTCGGTCGACTTGCCGCGCGAGCTCGCGTGGTCGGCCACCTCGCGGCGGTCCTCCACCTGGTCGTCGAGGTAGACGACGCCCTTCTTCTGCGTGACGAGCTGCGTCGGCGCGATCTCCTCCGCGATGAAGTCGGGGTTGACGGCCTCCAGCGCGGTCTGCTGAAGCACCTCGCGCTGCGTCACGTCGTTGTGGTCGAGCGAGAAGTTCTGCAGGCCCTCGCGCGCGGGGCCCACGGGGACCATGCGCCGCCCGGCGATCGTCGACCGCGCGCGGAAGCTCGCGGCGATGCGCTCGGCGTGGGCGCGCGGGTCGATGCCGTGCTGCTGGAGGATCTCGGCGGCGAAGCCCCACATGCCGTCGCTGTTCGGGCGGGCCGCGCGCTGCTGCTGCTGCGTGTCCTTGATGAGCATCTCTGTTCTCCTCAGTCGTTGGGCGCGAGGCTCACTGGCCCTGCATGATGAAGGGCGCCCACTCGACGACGAGCTCGGTGCCCGCGACGTTGGTCGCGCCGGTGATGGCGCGGCCCGCGACGTAGTAGTTGGTGCCCGCGGTGGGCGAGGTCGGGAGCCGGGTGACGCGACCGCCCGCGGCGAGCGAGCCCCCGGCGACCATGATGACGAGCTCCCCCGCGGCGATGACCGCGGTGCCGTCGGACTCGAGCACGAGCTGACCGCCCTGGTAGACGTCGACCTCGGCGTTGTCCTCGGCGTCGTGCTGGATGACGCCGTAGAACTTCACGAGGCCCGTGGTGTGCAGCGAGTCGATGGCGAGCTCGCCGGCGTTGTCCGGCGTGCCGAAGCCGACGATGCAGTTCTTGCGGAGCGTCGAGCCAGAGCGGTTGATCCCCGGCCGGATCATCTGGGCGGCGGGGCTGCGGATGGGTCCGAGCATGGTGCGTTTCCTTCGGTGGGGGTGGGATCAGCCCGCGCGCTTCGTGAGCTCGACGCGGAGGGAGTCGGGGGTCATGCCGCGCTGGACCATCTCCAGCGCTTCGAGGGTGGTGAGCGCCTCGCCGAACTCGGCGGCGACGGCGACGAGCTTCTGCGTGAGCTCCTTGACGCTCGTGCGCGCGGCCGGGTCGGCGGCCTTCGCAGCGGCGTCCGTCGAAGCGGCGGCGGTGACGGTCTCGGTGCGCTGCGGGTCCTGCGCGCGCTGCGCGAGCTCCTGCACCGAGGGCGCGGGGTAGTCGCGGTCGAACGCGGCGCGGTCGGCGCGGGCGTACGCGGCGAGGGCCCGGGCGCGCTTCTCGTCGCCCACGGCGCCCTCGGCCACGAGCACCTCCTCGACGCGGCGCGAGAGCTCGGCCTCGGCGCGCTTCTCGGCCTCGGCGCGGAGGTCCTTCACCTCGACGCGGAGCTTGCCGAGCTCGGTACGCTCGGCGGTGATGGTCGCGAGCTCCGCGGCGACGGCGACCTCGGGCTTGAGCCCGAGCACCTCGCGCACGGTCGCGCCGTCACGCGCGAGGGACTGGATGGCCGCCTCCGCGGCCTCCTCGGTGGCGACCGCGGGGAGCTTCAGCGCCGCGGCCATCTCGATGAACTTCGACATGGGCTTGCCCTCCTTGGGCGGGTTGGCCGCGGAATGGCCGCGGGACATCTCGGCGTCGGGCTTCGACGCGGTGGTGATGGCGGACTCGGCGGCGGCCGGGGGCTCGCCCTCGGTCGCAGGCATCACGCGCAGCGCCTCGCGAGCCGCGGCGATGACCTCGGTGGCGGTCTTGAGCGCGTCGAGCTTGAGCGCGCGGCGGATCGCGCCGATGAGGTCGTCCACGTCGACGCCCGACGTGTCCTCGTCGATGCCGATCAGGCCCTCGACGCTCGCGAGGCCGGCGACGACCTCCTGCTCGCTCGCCATCACCGGGAGCTCGAAGATCGCGCGCAGCATCGCGACGACGTCGCCGCGGGTCTTGATCTCGCCCCAGTAGTGGCCGTGCTCGCGGAGCGGGGTGCCTTCGGTGCGTTCCATGATCTCTCCAGGGGTGCCGGGGGCGCCGGGGTCTTGCGACGCCGCGAGGCGCGGGATGTCGGCGAGGCGCGGGTGCGCGGTGAGCGAGACGCTCCAGAGCACCGTGCCGAGCGACTCGCCGGTCTCGGGGTCGGTGCCGAGCGCGGTCGTGATCGAGCAGGACGGCCACGTCGGCGGGATGCTGTTCTCGGCGTCGCCGTTGATCGTGAGCCGCACCGCGGGGCTCACGTCGAGGCGCGCTTCGAGCGTCGCCACGGTGCGCGTCGATCCGTCGGGGAGCGTGCGCTCCATCGTCCCGCGCCGCAGTGCGACGACGTGGCCGCGCGGCTCGGCCCACTCGGCGGGGAGGCCCTCGCGCGTGTCGGCGTGCTCGACGACGAGCGGCGCCTTGGGGTAGCGCGCGAAGTTCGCCACCATCTCGTCGATGTCCGCGGCCGTGATGCGCGCGTGGCCGCCGCCCTGGAGCTTGTAGCCCTTGAGCTCGGCCTCGTACGCGATCACGGTCCACGGGCCGCCCTCGGCGTCCGTCGGCAGCACGCTGAACGCGATGCTCGGGCCGTACTGCAGCGCCGTCTCGCGCGAGCGCGCGCGCTTGTCTGCGTTCGCCATCTGCCTCACCAGCCTCCGCGCCCAACGCCGTCCCGCGTCGCCGCCCCACAGCAGCCACGCGACCCACGCCGGGCTCTTCTTGTCGCGGCGCCGCGCCTCGGCCTCGCCGGGGCTCACCGCGTGCCTGGCGAACCAGGCGTTCATCTTCGTGGCCTTCTCGGGCGACACGGCCTCGCCGCGCGCCATGCGACGGGCCCACGCCACGGTCTCGGGCTGCAGTCCGTCGCCGCCGTAGCCCTCTTCGTGGAGGACCACGCCGCGCGCGCACGCCGCCCGCACGCCGCGCGGCGGGACGAAGCTGATCGCGTCGTAGGTGCCCATGGTCAGCCGGCGTTGAAGTCGTCGAGGAGCACGCCGCGCGCGATGTGCGGGGCGGCGGTGCCGATGTGCTCGACCTCGCTGCGGTCCCACGACCACGACGCGATCGCGGCGATGTTCGGGTCGGTGTCGATCACCGCGCGGGCGTCGGACGCGTCGCGGGCAGCCACGACGAAGCCGCGGTGCTCGTCCTCGAGCGCGCCCGGGCGGGTGATGCGGTAGAGGTTCACGCGGCGGGCTCCGCCTCGGCCTCGGCATCGTCCTCGGGCGGATCAACGGGGTCGCCCGTCGGCTCGTCGGGTGGGAGCGGCGCGTCCGAGGGATCGCCGTCGAGCACGTCCTCGCCGGAGACGGGCTCCGGGATGCGGAGCTCGGTGTGCGCCCATTTCGCGGGGATCTTCGCGCCGAGCTTGCGGGCGCTGAGGAGTCCCTTGGCGATGCGGTCGCGGTCGATCGCGCTCTCGGTGCGCAGCCGCACCACCGGGGGCGCGGTGCCCGCGCCGAAGAAATCGGGGTTGGCGCGCACGAAGCGCCGGAAGGCCTCGGAGATCACCCGCGCGGCGCGGCGGCAGTCGGCGCGCCAGTAGGTCATCGTCGCGCGCTCGGCCACCTCCTGCGCGGCCCGCGACCCGGCGACGATGTCGGTCACGCCGCTGGTGCCGTTGATCGCCTTGGAGATGAGCGCGTCGACCTGCTGCTGCGTCAGGATCTGCGTCGGCGTCGACGGGATGTCGTAGCGGAGCGCTTCGAGCCGCACGGTGTCGGGGAGCACCGCGCGCAGCGCGCTCGACATCGAGTGCACGGCGTTCTTCGCGGCGAGGATCTCCTTGTCGGTCGCGCGGCGGTCGCCGTTCATCTTCGCGACCGCGCCATCGGCCTTGGCGCCGCCGGCGGCGTAGTACCCGACGACCGGCGGGCGGCCGACCATCTCGAGCAGGCGCATCAGGTCGCGCCACGACCACACGCCGAAGAGCCAGAACCACCCGACGACGGCGAAGAGGCCCTCGGCGGCGCGGTGCTGGCCCGCGACGCGCGGCTCATGGACGAGGAACTTGTCCGGGTGGAAGCGCTTGAGCGGGACGCCGTAGGTGCCCGAGAACGGCGACGCCGGGTCGCCCTCGTCGTAGATGCGCAGCGCCCAGGGGTCCGGGTCGAAGCGCTCGCAGGCGTAGGAGAGGCGTCGCTCGGCGACGCGCGTCCAGGCCACGGGGGCGAGCACGCGGCCGTCGCGGGCCCAGGTGAGTTCGTGGGCGCTCGCGGGGTAGTACGCAGCGCCGACGACCTCGGCCAGCCACGTCTCCAGCCCCGCGCGCTCCCACGTCGCGAGGAGCTCCTTGCAGGCGTCGCGGGCCTTGGCCGCGCGCCCCTCGGGGCCGCCGATGCCCGAGACGATCTCGATCTCCGTCTCCACGACGCTGAGCTCGCGCGTCGCGAGCTGCGTGTGGAGGTGGGGATAGGTGCGGCGCGCGTGGTCGGCGAGGTCGACCCAGTCGCGGAGGTAGCCCTCGTTGCGCCGCGCGATGATGTTCGTGAGCCGGTCGGGCGTGACCGTGTTGCCGAGGACCGTCGCGTCGCGGTCGAGCCACGGCTCGGGCACGGCGACGTCGGTCGTGCGCGACGCGGCCGCGGGCATCGGCGCCGCGCGGAAGTACCCGGCGGCGGCCTCGAAGCCCGAGGCGATGAAGTCGCGCAGTGCCATGGTTCGGGTGCCTCGCGGGCGTCAGCAGAACCCGGCGGTGCGGTCGCCGGTGTCGGTGTGGTCGGGCGGCTCGGGCGGGACTTCGTCGGTCGCGAACTGCGCGCACCACGCGGCGCCGACCACCGCGCTCACGAGGTCGCCGTGGGCGCCGTCGGGCGTCGTCGGCGACGAGATCGAGAGGCCGCCCCCGGGCGCGGCGCGCGACGTGATGCCGTTGAGCTGCGCGCGCAGGCGCGGGTGCTTCGGCATCGCGAAGCGGCCCTCGCGCAGGAGGCGCCGGAAGAAGAGGTACTGCTCGGCCTTGCCCTTCTGCCCCTCGGGCAGCGCGCCGACCGTGAGCCCGTGGCGGGCCATCTCCTCGGCCACCTCGTCGCGCTCGTGCGAGTCGGCGCCGAGGCCGGTGACGCCGAAGCGGGCGATCCCGGGCGCGAAGTCGTCGACGACGGCCGCGGGCTTGAGCTGCACGCCGTCGCGCGGCTGCCGCTCGTCGAGGAAGGCGAGCTCGTAGAAGTCGGCGCCGTTCTCGCGCGGGATGCGCCGGACGACGGCGACGGCGCTGGCGTTGCGCCGGAAGGCGAAGTCGCCCGCGGCGCCGTAGAGGCCTCCGGGCGCGGGTTCGAGGTCGAGCGGCCGCAGCGCGTTGGTCGCGGCGTCGAGGGAGACCTTGTCGAAGAAGGTCGTGCTCCCGGCGGCGAGGGGAACGGCGTCGATCTCGCGCTCTGCGTTCTCGGGGTCGGAGGCGCGCAGGGCGGCCTCGATCGTGCCGTCGGGGTCCCAGGTCGGGTTGAGCGCCCGCGTCGGGGCGACGGCGCAGAGCGCGTGCTCGTGCGCGCCGAACTCCGCGGCGATGGTCTCTTCGAGGAGGCCCATCCCCGCGACCCAGGGCGTCGAGACAATCCAGGCCTGCGCGCCGGGCACGAGGCGCTGCGCGGCGGCGCGGTAGATCTCGGTGTCGTTGACGACGCCCGAGGACTCGTCACGGAAGAACGCGGCCTCGTCGAAGCCCGCGAAGACGAGCACGAAGCCGCGGCCGCCCTTGCCGCCCCGGGAGGCGGCGCGGACGCGGATCAGCACCGCGCGGCCGTCGGGCCTGCGGAGCTCGATCTCGTCGGCAGTGCCGATCTCGCCCGGGAGGCCGTTCATCACGCGCGCCCGCAGCGCGGGGGACGCTTCGATGTAGCCGCGGACGAAGCCGAGGATCTGGCGCGCGAGCGTGAGGTCGGGCGCCATGAGCAGCGCCACCGCGCGCTCGCCACGCCCGAGCGTCGGGAGCGGCACCGTGAGCGCCGCGTGCAGGGCCTTGGTCGCGAGGAGCCGCGAGGTCTTCCCGGCGCGGCCACCGGCGCGCACCGCGACGAGGCGCCGGGGCGAGCGCGGGAGCTTCGCGCGGGTGCAGCCGAAGTGCTGCAGGCACGCCGCGTCGTCGATCGTGGTGACAGGCCGCCCGTCGGCGGCGTCCATCACCGCGGCCATCAGCGGCGAGAGGTCGAGGCCGCAGAAGTGCGGGCTCTCGGCGAAGGTGCGATGCGAGCGGAGCGCGAGCGCCTGCTCGTGCCCGTCGAGGGCGCGGGCGATCTCAGCCCGCTCGGTCTCGCTCAGCGTCGCCAGCTGCGCCGGCGTCAGCGACGAGAGCTGCGCGAGCAGCGATGGCTCCAAGACGACCATGCAGGACCGTGGGGTCGGTGGTGAGCACGCCCGTCACGTCGTGCTTGTCGGGCGCGTCGAGGCCGAGCAGCTTGGCGCGGCGCTCCATCGCCTTGAGGAAGGCCATCGCGGCGCGCGGGTCGCCCTGCTCGACGAGCGGCGCCATGCCTTCGAGCACGACGTCGACGCCCGCGAGCTCGATCTGGAGTTGGTGAAGCGCGAGGTCGCGGCGCGTCTCGGCGGCCTCGGCCATCTCGACGCGGAGCCGCGCGTGCACGCTCTGCCGGGTGATGCCGAGGTGCTTGCCGATGGCCTCCAGCGTCATGCCACGGGCCCGCATCTCGAGCGCCGTGAGCGCACGCTCCGCCGTCCGCGCTTCCTGGCGCGGTCGACGACTCCCCCCGGGGTGCGACATCGGTCAGGCGGCGAGCGCCGCGTCAGAGGGGCAGAGCCAGCGCTCGAAGCTCGCGCGGTCGACGACGTGCCGCGGGCGGCCGCGCTTGCCAGTGCGCGCGAGGAGCACGCGGGGCACGCGCGGGTCACCGGCGCGCTCAGCCCACGCCGCAACGAGGCGGTGAGCCGACCGCTGCGACGCGCCGAGGCGCGCGGCGATGTCGTCGACGGTGAGCATCGGCATCAGGGGAGGACCGCAGGGGCGGAGGGCTGCTGCGGCGCCAGCGCGCGGTGAGCGTGGGGAGCGCGCCATTGGCGCGGCACGGGATGGCGGCACGGGATGGCGGTCCTCTGGACGCACCTCACCCGCTGCAAGTGCTAGGGTTTATGGCGAAAAATGGCGATGCAAGGGAAATCGACCGGGGCGCGTCGATTTCGGGGCGGAGAGGTGCGAGGCGTCCCCCGCCGAACGCCCGAAGCCGTTGCGGCGCAGGGGGATCGGCGCGGGGTCAGGGCAGAGGTGCGGGCGGCGCGTCGTCGGCCACGCGGCCCCGGATCTCGACGCTCATGAGCCTCGCGACGCGCTCGACGGCCTCGACGGTGGACATGCACCCGCACCGGCAGAGGCCGCGCTCGTCGAGGTCGCCCTCCGCGGGGCGCATCGTGCCGAACGGGAGGCCCGGCATCATCGCGCGCATCACGCTCTCGGCGTCCGGCTCCCACCGAAGGTCGAACACCGCCCACGGACCCATCGGCGGCACCACGCCGGGACTGATTTCGCCGCCGTCGACACGCGCGAACCACGCGTCGAGACGGTCGATGTCACCGTGACGCCCTTCGATCGCGCGGGCCCCCTCGAGGCTGAAGCCGCCGCCCACCGGGAAAAAGATCACCATCAGATCCCGCTCCGCTGCGCCGGGTGTAGCACACCGCTCGTGGTCTCGGCCTCCCGCCCGTCGGCGTCGCGCGCGAGCACGGCGCGGAGATCGGCTCCGATCGGGACCATGTCGTCGAGCGCCTTCTCAATCGTCGCGCGCACTGGCGTCGACGCATCGCCGTGAAGAACCGTCGACGCACCGCTCACGGTGCCGATCGCTCGGTTTCTCACCGTCACAACCAGCTTCACTTCCCAGTCCATCATGACTTCGCTCCTACGCACTTGCTGCGATGATCGTAAACGCCGCGTCCCACCCGACGAAGCGCCGCGCCTCGCGAACCTGCTCTGCGAGCGGAGCCCCGTTGCGCACGCCCCTGCCGACCTCGCGCGGCGTGACGATGACCGTGATGGCGCCGTCCTGGTGCGCATGGAACCACACGCATGCCGATGGCCCCGCGCTCCACAGCATCACCGCGCACCCGCCGGTCTTGTCGCCGTCGACCTCGAGCTCCGCGCGCTCGGGCACGGGCCCGAGCGCGAGCACGGCGGCGTGGATCTCACGCGCCGTCGCGATGCTCGCTGGCGACGGCAACGGGCATGGGCTCCCGTCCACGTCGAGCCAGTCCTCCTGCCGCAGCGTCTCCAACTCCTCGAACGTCACAGCACCATCTCCCGCCGCAGCCCATCGGCCACGGCTCTGCACTCCCAGCCCCGCGCCACGTCCCGCGTGACGCGCTCCATCTCCGCGACCTCTGCCCACGGGATCACCGCGCGGACGTCGCCCATCTGCACCGCGAGGAGCGCCACGCCGCCGGCGCGGTCCACGGCCTCGATCTGCGCCCGCTGCAGCGCCGTGAGGGTCGTGCCGCGCCCCGGCCTGAGCCCCACGTCCCCGCGCCCGACGCAGACGCACACGACGACGAAGCCGCGCGCCTGGCCACCGGGCCCGAGCACGCCGAGGAAGTCCGCGCCCGTGCCCACCTTGGCCGCGTGCGGGTGCGCGTGGAGCGCCACGACGCCCTCGGCGCGCAGGGCGTCGAGCCCGCGCGCGACGAGGCCCTGCCAGCGGCGCCGCACGAGGGCCGCGCGACGCCCCGAGCGCGAGCGGTGGTGGTGCACGGCCTCGGCCACGCGCGTGTCGAGCGGGACGGTCACGGGGTCACCTCGCGGGCGCGGAGCAAGGCATGGAGCTCGTCGCGGAGGGCGTCGCGGCGGCGCACGTCGTCGTCCTGCGACACGTTCAGGAAGCAGTCGATGGGCACTGCGTCGACGGCGTCGATGTAAGCGGCTGCGGCGGCACGCATCGCGCCGAGTTCGACCCTCAGCGCGTCGCGCTCCGCATACGTCGCGCCGTACTTCGCATCGCTGGCGCGGGCCTCGTCGGACACCGCGAGCCGCGCCATGACCCCCGCGCTCTCCGCGAAGATGACGCGCTCGCGAAGCCGTTCGGCGTCGGCGCGGGCCTCGTCGCGCTCGCGCGTCACCGCGCCGAGCTGCGTGCGAAGCGCCGCGGTCTCGGCCTCGACCTGGCCCCCGAGGCCACCGTGGAGCGCGACCGCGCGCCCGGTGCAGCCCGCGCAGATGCCCACGCGCTGCGCGTCGCCGCGCACGACGGTTGCGGGCTGGTCGCACCAGGAGCACCCGGGCACGGGCGCAGGGCTCCCGGCGCCGTAGGTGCTCGCGCGGGCGCGGGCCTCCAGCGCGTCCCAGCACCGGCGGATCTCGGCGATGAGGTCCTCGCGCGAGGCGGTGTCGAGCTCGTCGAGGGTCACTGGTCACCGTCCTTCGCAGCGTTCGCCATCAGCACGGCGAGCGCGAACACGAACGCGCACGCCGTCGCGGCGCGCTCGATGATGGGTGACCACCCGAAGAAGACCCACGCGAGCAGCACGGCCAACGCGGCGACGCAGCATCCCAGGCCGACGGCGCCCACGAACGCTCTCTTTCCCGCCCCCTCGTCACGCATCACGCATCCCCCTTCCGCTCGGCGCGGAGCATCGCGCGAACCCGCGCGTCGATCTCCGCGTCGCGCTCGGCACGATGCTCCCGTTGCGCCGCGTTCATCGCGCGGTCGAGCACCACGCCCGCAGCGAGCAAGAACGCGACCCACGCGAGCACATCGGTCCGTCCCGTGAACTCCGCGGCGATGCCGAACCCGATCAGGAACGCTTTCGGGGGCCCGACGTGCCGCAGCACGCGCGGAACCATGTCGCGCGTGAACTCGATGAAGTGCTTGAAGATCACAGGTCACCGTCCTTCCGCGTGTCGATTCCGCCGCGACTCGAAGCACCCGCGCCCGGCCTGATGCTCGAAGGTCAGCAGCCCCGCGCGCGGCCCGTCCTCGCGGGCGCAGACGCACCAGTCGGCGCCGAGTCGGCCGGGCAACCACTTCGCGTGGATGCACCCGCCGGAGCAGTCGGCGTCGGCCTCGTTGGGATCGTCCCACCGCTCGACCTCGCCCCACGGGCGGTAGTCCGTCGGGCGACGCGGCACGAGTCTCAGTAGCCGGTCGTGCTCGTTCACGCGCCACCGTCCTTCCCGGCGCCGAGGACCACGACGGGCGTGCGGGCGCGGACGATGGCAGCGAGCGCGCGCACGATGTCGAGCGTCGCGCGAGTGTCGGGCACGATCTCCGCCTCCCAGTGGTTCACCGAGCCGAGCCTCCACCCGAGCGCGTCGGCGAGCTCATGGCGCGTCACGCCGCACGCCTCGCGGATCGTGCGCAGGTCACGGCCGGTCACGGCAGCACCGGCCTTTCGCGCAGGTGCGACATCACCTGGCGGTGGCGGATCCGCGCCACGACCGTGGCGCTACCCCACCACCCCAGCGTGCGCTGTCGGTACTCCACCGGATCGTGGGCGTCGGTGCCCTGGACCAACGGGCGCGGCCACACCACGCCCTCGCGGTCGCAGCGGCGGCTCACGCGCCACCGCCCTTCCCGCGGGCGCGGATGGAGCGCGCGATGCCCTCGGCCGTGACGGCGACGGCGCGGTCGACATCGCAGGCACCCTGACCGAGCGCGGCGTACGCATCGGCGATCTCGGCACAGGCCTCGCGCTCCATCGCGGCGCCCGTCTCCCGCAGGAGCTGGGGCGCCTGCTCGGCGATGCGCTTGTCGTCGCGCAGCTCGCTGCGCCACCACGCGAGCAGGGCCGGGATGCGGCGGTCGTCGTGGAAGGGGTCGAGCTCGCCGCCGCGGATCCACTCGGCGGCGCCGGGGTCGACCTCGAGGAGGGCGTTGAAGAGCGCCTGCCCGGGGCGCTGCGCGGGCGCGCGACGATCGTCCACCAGCGGCACCACGTCCGGCGTCGTCGGCGTGTCCGCCCACGTGCACGCGCACTCGGCGCGGTGTCCTTCGCAGAGCAGCTCCCTGCACCGACGGCACGCGGCGACCGCGATCTCCGAGCACCCTGCGAGGAAGGCTTCGCAGCGCTTCCGTTCCCACATCGTCAGGTCCATCGCCTCGCTCATGCCCCGCTCCCTTCGATCGTGATCCGCACCGCGTACCCCCCGCGCGACCTCATCCCGCAGCGCATCCCGCTCCCGCTCCGCGGCATCGAGGGCGTCGAGCACGTCCGCGAGGTCCGCACGCAGCACGCGCACCGGGTCGTCGTCGACGCTGCACAGCGCCCGCAGGCGCGCTCTCTCCGTCGCGTCCATCACTTCACCTCCGTCGCAACCATCGGCACCACCGGTCCCGCCGAAGCGGGCGCCGTCAGCGCGTCGACCCGCGGCGCCATGTCGTCGCAGAAGTCCCCCGCGACCGCGCGCACGCCGGGGGACTCGTCGCTGTCGGCCATCCGCCGCACGCGCTCGACCACGTCCGGCGGGAGCGCGTCGCTGTGCTGCCACAGGCCGATCAGCGCGCCTTCGCGGACGTACGCGCTCTCGTGCGAGAGCAGCGGGGTCAGCGTGCGGACCACGAGTGCCGCGTCCTTCGCCTTGCCCATGTGCTCGGCGGCGAAGGTCAGCGACGTCGGGCACAGCGTCCCCGCCGCGATAATCGCCGCGAGGCGCTCCGGGTCGACGATCGCGAGGCGCTCCTGTTCGGCCTCGGGGAGGAAGTCGGCGCCCATCACCGACCCTCCCGCGCCATGCACCACCGCTCCCTGCTGGTGCTCACCGCCACGGCGCCGCCCGCGCGAACGCACGCGTCGAAGCGCGCGGCGGCGTCGCGGTGGCGGGTGTGGTCGCGCCACACCAGCACGGGAAGCAGCGCGGCCATGGACAGCACCGACACTTGCAGGAACAGCATCAGCCGCCCGACGCCGTCCTTGTCCCGCCACATCTCGCGAATCGTGTTGAGCATCACGTCGCCTCCTCGTTCTTGCCGTCGAGCACGCGCTGCCAGCCGCCGACGGGGCAGACGTCGCTATGGCGAGGCCACTCGCCCGCGCACCAGTCGCACCGGCCATGCGACGTGTTCGGGGCCGGGCTGCGGTGCATCTCGATCGCCCCGGCCAGCGCGGTCTCCAGCGCGCGGATGCGGCGCGCAGAGGCGCTCGCGTCGGCGCGATGGTCCGCGAGCATCACGCGCTGCACCGCGTTCACCGCGGCGCACGCGAAGGCGGCGTCCTCGCGGCGCATCGCCACGCCCTCGGCCACGCGCGTGTCGCCGGCGAGGATCACGACGCCGCCGTGCTCGCGGTCGGTCGCCACGGCCCACTGGCCCTGCGTCGCGGCGGCGCGCAGTTCGGCGAAGAACTCGCGCTCCTGGGTGCGGATCACCGCCCACCTCCCTGCCGGTCCCACACGCAGACCTGCCGCCACGCGCCGTCGTCGTAGCGGGCGAAGCCGTGCGCCATGTTCACCCGCGACGCCGCGAGTGCTTCGAGCGTGAACGGGTCGCGCGCGTGCTCTGCGTCGAGCAGCGCGGCCCAGCGCGAGGGCGCGCCGATGACCGGCGTGTCCATCGCGTCGGGGTAGACCGCGCGGATCGCGGCCATCGCCCCGCCGAAGGTCAGGAAGGGCGTGTCGAGGGGGAACTGCACCTCGGCGCCCATGCAGTCGCGGAGGTGCAGCGGGCGCGCCTCACGCTCCACGGGAGCGACCACCGCCGCGCTCTGCGTCCCCTGCATCGCCTCGCGGCGACGCCGCACGCTCTCCTTGCGGTCGCGCCGCGGCTTGTTGATCCACGCCTCGCGCGTCCACCCGAGCCCGACGGCGCATGCCTTCCACGCGCGGGCCTCGTCCACCGCGCCGCGCCAGCGGCGGCGCAGGGTGCGCTTCGCGTCGCGCTCCTCCTGGCGCGCGCACTCGGCCCGGCGCAGCGCGTCCTCAGCGGCGCTCGCCCGATACCGTGCCTCCACGAGGTCCGCGCGGAGCTCGTCGACCTCGGCGCGGAGCAACGCCGTCGTGGTCTGCGCTGCGCGGCGTCGAGCCCGCCAGCGGCCGATGGCCTCCGAAGCCTCCATCCCGCACACCCAGAGGAACACGCCCAGCCCCGGGAACGTGATGCACACGAACACCGACGCCAGGACCCACAGCACATCTCGCATCACGCACCTCCCGCGCGCATCTCGCGCATCACGCGCCGCGCCAGCGACCGCGGCCCATCGCTCGTCCACTCCCGGTCCCCGACGCGGATCGCACAGGCCTGCGCGTAGCGGAGTTCGTGGATGACCCGCTGTCCAGTTTGGCGCGCGGTCATCGGCACACCTCCGCGAGCCGTTCGTAGGCCGCGCGCGCGGCCTTGAACGCGTCGGTGCTGCCGCCGTGGTCGGGGTGGTGCTTGAGCGCCGCCGCCCGCCACGCGCGGGTGAGCCCGGCGCGGTCGGGCACCTCGGCGAGCCCGAGGGCCGCGAGCTCGCGGGCGTACGGCGTCGCCGCCGGC
>JACCDX011905493.1_pt1 | contig 14250 bp, 18 predicted proteins | sample 7449681 | NCBI WGS metagenome assembly JACCDX01 (sample SAMN15323450, study PRJNA562643) | freshwater metagenome | isolation source: river surface water | place: USA:Blue River Watershed | collected 2017-08-18
GTGTTCAAAGCCATTGACAATGTGTTGATCTTGGCGTGTGGCACCAGCTACTACAGCGGTTGCGTGGCGAAGTATTGGATTGAAGCGATTGCCAAAGTGCCTTGCCAAGTGGAGATTGCCAGCGAGTTTCGTTACCGCGAATCGGTGCCCAACCCCAACACCTTGATCGTGACCATCAGCCAGTCGGGTGAAACAGCTGACACTTTGGCTGCATTGCGTCACGCGCAAAGTTTGGGCATGACCCACACCTTGACGATTTGCAATGTGTCCACATCGGCCATGGTGCGCGAATGCAAGTTGGCGTATGTCACACGCGCGGGGGCTGAAATTGGTGTGGCTTCTACCAAGGCTTTCACTACGCAATTGGCCGGTTTGTTTTTGTTGACCTTGGCGCTGGCGCAAACCAAAGGCCATTTGAGTGAGGCTGATGAGGCTAAGCACATCAAAGACATGCGTCACTTGCCTGCAGCGTTGCAAGCGGTGCTAGCGTTGGAGCCGCAAATCATGGCGTGGTCGCAAGAATTTGCATCGAAAGAAAACGCCTTGTTCTTGGGGCGCGGCACGCATTACCCGATTGCTTTGGAAGGGGCGTTGAAGCTCAAAGAAATCACCTATATCCATGCTGAAGCGTATGCCGCAGGCGAACTCAAACACGGCCCATTGGCTTTGGTGACCAGTGCGATGCCCGTGGTAACCGTTGCGCCTAATGATGTGCTGCTGGAAAAACTCAAAAGCAATATGCAAGAGGTGCGCGCACGCGGCGGTGTGTTGTATGTGCTGGCCGATGGCGATACCAAAATTCAAAGCAGCGAAGGTGTGAATGTGATTCGCATGCCTGAGCACTACGGTGTGTTGTCGCCCATCTTGCATGTGGTGCCATTGCAGTTGCTGTCGTATCACACGGCTTGTGCGCGGGGGACGGATGTGGATAAGCCGAGGAATTTGGCTAAGTCGGTGACAGTGGAATAAGTTTCGTATAACAGATAGGGTAGATAATTTAGTTCTTTTGTTCTCAATATCAGTGACAACGAGGCAGTTGTCACTGAATTTCCTATCTGATTCAAGGAATTACAGACACGACCTTATGAGGCAAATGGTCACAGAACGCTTTACAAATCAGCAAATTGCAGATGTTCTTAATAGACAAGGAATCAAAACACCAAGTGGAAAAAGCTATTACGCAGAGCTAGTTGGGGCAACTTGGAGCAAGCTGAGAAAACGAGACTTGAGAAAGTCTTCAAATACTATAAAGTTTATAGAAATAGGACTTTATAAGGTTGAAGAAGATGGCGAAGTCAAAGAGTGAACTCAGAGCTTGGTTAGATGGACTAGCAAGTGACGCATCAGAGCAAGCAAGACTCTATGACTCTTCCATCAACAAGCTATATAGCTGTTTGTCATCGCTTTATGTATGGTGGCGAGAAGCGAAACAGATTGAGGGCTTTTTAGATGAGTTGTACGAAGAACTCAATATCAAAACAAAAAGAAACAATGAAGAAAATTTTGTTCGTGTAATCAGACTCGCATGGCGAATTGATTGGGATGGGAGCAGAGGTGCATCGCTACAAAAATGGGCAAAGGCACTTAAAGAAATTCACCACGAGTACGAGACGAACAAAGATAGATACAAGGTCAATTCTGTAGACCTACTCGCTTTGTACATTCGCAAAAATGGGGGAGTGAGTGGTCTCATCAAAGACAAGTCTGAGTCAGATGATGAAACGAATGATGTTGAAGAAAAAGACAAGAAGCTATCAAGAAAGAAAAACAAATCTCAGAGACAAAAAGAAAATGAAGCAAGGCTGAAGGAAAGAAACAAAGAGCTTGCTGAGTTGTACTTTGAGAATGAAGCGAAGGCAATCACAAAGCTAGATTTGAATAATGTCTCTGTAGCAATAAACGACAAAGCCTATGCAATCGCACTGATACGCAAAAAGAGTGATGGATATCAAGTTCTAAGCATCACTGAGAACGATGACTTAATCACAGATGCGATGGTTAGAACTTACAGAAGGCAGCATGACTCTGCACCAATGACACTTAGAGTCGTCAATGAAATCATTCAAACTCAATCGTATCCAATTGAATTTGAAAAATTCAGACATTCGTTAAGTCTGAGGTCAAAAATCAAAGATGAAAACAACAAGCCTATGAAGCAGATAAGGCGACTCATCTACAGAGCAAACGAAAAAGACTTCTTGCTGAGTGAAAACAGAGCAGATTGTTCAGTAGTGACAGTTGCAAAGCCAAGAGACTTCGTGCTGAATGTGAAAGAAGACATATTTCTGAGTGCAAATGATAGAAATTTCATTGAACAAGAAATCATTCAAAAGAGAAATCTTGCTTTCTATGAAATCGTGGGCAAAAAAGAGTTGATTGAAAACAAAGACGATACTGTAAAAGCAAGTCACTACATCGAGTGCAAATACAAGATTGATGGATACATCAGAAACTTGTACTTCTACAAAACATCTACGATAAAACAAGACAGCAAGCAACAAGCTACATTCAACCCAAGTGAAAAGCCAAAGTGGAGAGCTGAAATCAATAAAGAATGGGTTGCCCAATTCAATGTGAGATTCTTAGTAAGTTGGCTGCGCTCGTTTGGGTCAAGTGTGAATCAAAGGCGAAATCAAGTTATTCGTATAGATGTTGGTAGGAACTTGTCTGTTCACTACGATGGTGAAAATGGGGTTTTTGCAAGACACATCAAAGATTTCACGAAGATGAATCGTGCTGAAGGAAGTGAATTGCGACTTCACTTTCACGCTAGAGATTTGATTCCAACACTTCAAGCACTCGCAGTGCAAGAAATTATTAGCAAGATTCATCTAGCTGCTAGTGAACATGCGCTTGTCATTCACTACAAAACAGCAATTTGCGATTACAGCATAGCAATTCCAACAACTAAGAAAAATGGAACAAGAAACAAGCAAGCATTCTCATCAATAGGAGTCAAGTAATGTCAATTGACTTGTCACCTCGTTGGGATGAGTTTGCAGTCTATTTGCCTGCGATTCAAGAATGGTACTCAAAGGGTATTGCTAACAATGCAATGCTTGATAAGAAAAGACCTTTCCCAAGCGATATAAAACTAAGGGACTTGGACTATCTAAATCCCAAAAGCAAACTGTGGCACTACAAATATGGGCTCTACTCAGTTGGTCAGTTCAATGATTTAGGACCTAATGCAGACTCTGTAACTCAAAGAGATAAATCTCTAGATGAAAATGGAGAAAGTAAAACAATCATTCTTGGTGACAGTGGTGGATATCAGATTGGGATTGGCTCGTTCAAGGGTACTGAGCATCTAAAAGGGATAAAAGACCCAATTGAGTTATGCAATGCGTGGCGAAATTGTGGATCAATCAGAGATAATGTTGTGAATTGGCTTTGCACGAATGCAGACTATGCAATGACCATTGACATGCCTTTATGGGTGCTAGTTTCACAAGTGTCAACAAGTCCATTCAAGATTTGCTCAAGAGAGCAGCTAACGCAATTAACGATTGAAAATCTCGAACACATCAAGCAAAACAAGTTTGGAAAAACAAAATGGCTCAATGTCATTCAGGGAACAAACGAAGAAGACACTGACTTTTGGTGGAGTCGTGTCAAGAAGTACAAGTTTGATGGATGGGCACTCGCAGGAAGTGTTGGTTGGCGAGGTGGTCTTGATTCTGTGATGTACAACATCTTGCGAATGCGTGACGAAGGTGCGTTCGAAGAAGGTCAAGATTGGGTGCATGTGCTTGGTGTATCGCAACCAACATGGGCTGTGATACTGAGTGCAATTCAGTACGCACTTAGGGCTGATTGCAATTCAAAACTGAGAATCAGCTATGACAGTGCAAGTCCATTTCAAACAGTTGGCAAAGCAAGAAAGCTAATTCGTTATCCAAAATACACAAAAGACTTGAGTACTTGGGTGATGACTGCACAACCAAACCCATTTAGTTCCACATACGCAGATGGAGGAAAGTCGTTTCACTTCCCATTCAGTTCACCAATTGGCGACAGATTATTGCTAGAACATTTGAATGTAAGAGGTGGTGAGTTTGAGAACAGACCAAATGATTCTGTGACAGATTTGCTTTTAATGAATCACACACTGTATGTGTATGTGAGAGCATTCTTAGAAGCAAATGAGTTGGTATTCATGCGCCCATCAGAAGCAAGTCAGTATGTTCCACAGTCATTGCTAGATGCAGTTGAAATCATCCACGAACTAATCTTGAGTGATAGTTGGATGAAGAAATATCAAAAGCACAAGAATTTTTTGAATGCTGTGTCAATGAAGGTGAATCACACAGAAGCATAGAAACATGAGTATGCACAAATACGAACACGATGCATTCAAAAACTGGGGTGAATTTCTTAGAGAAAAAGAAATAAGCAACACACCAACATTGAACAGATTCGCTGCGAGATACAAACTTTCACGCAAATACAGAGGTATTGATGCAAGTATTGGCGAGAAGACATTGCGAGGTTACTCAAAACTCTTCCATGTGTTCTTGGCTTATTCAGCTTTCGATTCATTGAATCATGGAGTTGAAGAATTAGCTAGTCGAAAAGAAATTCCAATGTCTGTAGATATCCAATTTGACTTACACAACTATCCAATGATTGATGATGCTCTTGCAGATGACATTAGAAAAATCAAGAACATAGATGCAATTCTTCTTGAGTATGCAGACAACGACAAGCGAGTAGCAAGGCTAAAAGCATTCTTTGGTCACGACTACACAGATACTGAACTAGCGATGCCAAAACTAGTTAGAGCGAAGAATGAAATAACACTTCCCAATAATTTGTTGGTTGTAGCAAGCGCAATGCGAAATTTAGTTGCTCATGGGAACTTGTCAGCGACAGGAGCTAGTGCAATAACGAAAAAGAATTGTGAAACGATAGAGCGACTTGCAAAACTTGTTGAAGATGAAACATTCAAATTGTTTGGCAATTATGTAGATGCGCTATGGAGGAAGTATGGTTAAGGAGAAATTTGTTAAGAAGACATTCTTGTACAGCAAAGAGAAAGCCCCAAATCTTGTAAAAATGCTGAAAGGGGAATCGTTCACTTTGCATCACATTGGGAAATCAGATGCAAAAAGAAAGAAGTTTTTTGCAGCGAATGAAGAATCTCCTCTAGGTATCCTTACGAATCTTTTACTTTTCTTAGGAAGCGATTACGCATATGTATGCGAGGTTGATGACATGAATGCAAAGTTCATCACATCGTTCGTTCTTAGTGAAAAGTTTGAAGCGATTTATCAATGCAATTCAAGTGCAGATGCGAAATTTATCAAGAGATGCAGCGATAGCGCCTACTACAGCGCATACATAGATGAATGCTTGAAAGATTCAGCGAGTGCATTTAGTAACTTGGATCAAATAAACAATGCATTTGAAGATTCTTTGCTAGATTTCATCGCAGAGCAAAGATTAAGTTCTATTGTTGAATCGCTGATGCATGAAATCGCTTATGACCAACAATTGCTGACCATCCTCAACAAAAAAATAAGAGTCTTCCCTCTTAATTAGGATAGCAACTCAACAGCGTTTCTCATGCTCTTGGGTGAGACTTCGTAATAGAGCATAGTTGTCTGTAGTTGGCGATGACCCAAAATCTTCTGAATGATTTTTGGGTTTACTGACTGTTCGCATAATTGCGTAGCCCCCCAACGCCTTCCACTATGACTAGATGCGCCATTGATTGAGCAATCAGCGTACAACTTAGTGAACCACTGACACAAAGTGTTTGGAGAGAAGCCTCGCTGAGTGTTCTTTTGCGAGCCAAACAACGCTTTGCTTGTGTCAGTGAAGTTCAACACTTTCAAGTCTTTGTCTTTGAGCCCAAAGCGAACAGACAGATAGTTTGCAATTTCGTCTTGCAACTTTGAGGGGAAGTAGACAGTGCGTCCTCGTGAACCTTTCGTCTGTGAAGGTTTCAGATAGACCTCGTCTTTGATTGACCCATCTTCTGCGAGTACATCTTTGATTGTGAGACTCGCAATCTCACCAACTCGCATACAACCAAAGAAACTGCAATAGACGATTGCTTTGTTTCGTGCGTGATGTTTTTTCTTTGCGATGTGCAAGAGAATTTTGCGAAATTCTGACTGCGTGAGAATCTTTGCTTGTGACATGTTGTTCCTTACTAATCTAACTATTTATGAGCTAAACGATATTCCCAAACATTTGGTTGGACAACCGAACTCCAATACCCATGCCATTTCGTTGGGAATCAACACGCTTTTTTGGTTATGTTTACTTATCTGTATTTGTAAACATTTTTTTGCTCACGAGCGATTTGAGAGAGTCACATGTCCATCGTCACTCTGAGTCATCTCACTCAGAAGAATCGCTTGTAGTTGGATCTGATGCATCTGTGTATGCTTGTGCGTTGACTGTCAGTCGCTCGTTACTATAAATTTATAGTAACGAAGGCAAACATAAAGTTTCACCTTCTGTTAAAGACTCGTTTAATCCAAGCTAGAGACGACCTTTGCGTTCTGCCGTATATGGTCCGTATACAAGTGAAATTGTGCGTGTGTGGCGTCTTGTAACAAGTCTTAGATGCGTTTGCTGAAACAGACAGCAACACGATTTCGCCATTCCTACCATTTCGCTCTACAAAACCTTAATTCCGTCTACCTCATACAACGGAATTCTTGAACGAGGCTAGGAATAGATTGGAGATGGGTTCAAAGTTGAGTACATGAACTCAACAGAAAACCTTCAATCAGAACTCAGTCAATTCATTGGAACTGAAAAGTTCTATCGAATTACACAGCGTCATCTACTTACTGATGGAACGAAGTATCTAGCTGAGCAAGCACAGTGCTTTTGGTTGATGGATGCCATAGCGTCACATCTACCAAAGTACTTCAATGACTACTTCTGCGTAGCTCGTCTCACAGTCAACGACTTAAGTGCTGAACTTGTGATTGATGATGGAAATGACAATGTGTACGCTCGTCAGAAGATTGAGTACACAGACTTTCCATTGAGTGAAATCAAGTTGTACTGTCAGTTTGATGGTGAGTATTGGGTCATCATGCTGACAAGCGAGTATTGATGAAAATTACTTTAGTTCAAAAATAATTTGATGCATATCAAATTGAATTTTGCACTTAAATGATTCTGACTGACTCTCAATGTAGCTTGCTCCTTTTCCAACTAGGAAAAGACGCATCTGATTCGAATTATTTCTAATTTGTGAAAGTAATTTGTCAAAAGCTAATGAATGCAATCTCATGCGCCCACTACCATTGCTTTCACCATTTTTATTGAATGAAAGGTTTGCATGTATTGGACTGCTTATGTTGATTGGTTGACTTTCATCTTCAACATCTTCTCTAAGAATCTCTAAGGTAAAAGCTAAATTTGGACAACCAAGCGTTTTCCAATGACTATTGATTCGTTCATTCTCAGTAAGTGAATGTAAGAAATTATCGCCATTCAACACCCCAACAATTTGAAGGCTATCAAATGCGCCATCAAATGCAATCTGATATTTGATACAAGAAATTCCATCAAAGATCATTTCTCTCATCCAATCTAAATGCTGAAAACTTCACTGTCATTTTTTAGGTTTTACTTCAATGAATGTTGGTGAATACAAAGATGAATCTTTTATTAAGTTAAACTGAAGTAATGCTTGCTTGATCTCTGTCTCAAACGCACTTTTTGAAATTTCAGATGTAAGCTCGTTCATTGAAATTTTTAAATCAGCTACATCAGCAACTTTCTCTTTAATTGCATCAATCAACTCAGGTGCATTTTCACAAATAACGCTCAAAAGAGAATGTAGTATTGCATTGTTAGCATTTTGAATTCCTTGCAATTCCAAAATGCTAAAAATCAATTTATTAAGTAAATCATCGCTCTGTAGTTGATCAGTCATAGTAAGATTCCATTTGAAATTTTAATTATTGATTGGTGGTTATCACTTAATTAATCATGTAATGAGCACATTCGTTGTGATAAAAGTCAAAAGTTCAAGATTTGATTTTTTGCTCTTATGTGGACTTAATCAATGCATTTTTCGCATTAATTTCCCATTGCAATTTTTGAAGACTTAATTGCTCGTAGTTGGGATTGTCTTCTGCATACTTATTTTGGATTTCAATCATTTCTCTTGTAAGAGTAGTTGACCAATGAGTTAACGAAGAAATCTCTGTTTTCAAGCGATTTATTTCAAACCAAAATTGATTTGATTTTGATTCTGTACTTATATCAGACATCACTTTGATGCCTACACTTGCAAGTGAAATTCCCAAAACTATGATGTATGTAACAGCTTTGTTTGACTCATCCATTGTCCAAAGCTGAAAGAGAATGATCGCAATCGCTATGAATGTATTGATTCGCCAAGTCTTTTCAGCCTTTCTTGCTGATTCAATAAACTGTTCTTGACGCTTCTCAACAGTGTAAAGACTCAAAATGGTTTCTTTGAGAACCATATAGCGCCTCTTGATTTCTATTTTGCGTACCTCTGACAGTACTTCTATTTCCTCTTCAATTTTTTTCAGATCAGCTGTGAGCGTATCAAGATCAGACATATGACCTCTGTCCATTGTTGTTATGACTACTACATTATGTCAATTTTCTTTCTTGCAATCACTATTTTTTGTTAGCCCATTGATCATATGTTGATTTTAGATAGACAAAGGAATACTAATAAAGAGTCAACAGACTCTTTCTGACCCAATCTAAGCGAGACTCACCCAAGAATAGACTGAGACGAAGAAGGTACAAGAACATTTTCCCAATCTATAACTTCTTTTTTGGGAAACATGCATCGTTTCGTGTTGTAGCCAAGCCATCCTTCGTCTCTGTACAGCTTGACCTCATTGTGGTGTCCACAAAATCTCGTTTGCGTCCAAGATTCCAAAATCTTACTTGTTGCAACTTCCATTCTGCTTGCGTCAACTCCAATCGTGCAGTGATAGTGAGGATTTTTTCCTTCTTCCATTCCTTCCAAACAAGGAATTAAAAGCAATCTTTCACCAAAACGCTCTGCTGACTTACCAAAAAGACTTCTACGCAACACATGCCCAAAATGCTTCATTTCCAATTTGTATTTTTGAATCAAATATGGGTGATTTAACTTCATCTCCATTTTGTTTTTGTCCAAAAATAACTGAATTTTGGTTGGGTCAAATGTCAGTGTCACAGCATGTGTAGCCAAGTCCTTGTGAGTCAACATCCATTGATAGTGTTGCTCTTTGAACTTGTCAACATTTGCCCAAAAATCACTGTTAATTTGGTCGCTTAGAGTAGTCATAAGACTATTTATGCCTAACCAAATAAATCCATAAAAAAACCAAATACTTGAGGTTGGAAATGGATAGGAATAAATGGTAAATGGGCGAAAAATTCACTCTGTTCTTAACAACAAATGGAGTGATTTATGTCTTCAATCTTGAGTTCTTTAAAGTTGACTTCTGCAAAGCGTCAACAACTGTCTAACCCAATCGAATTTCGTCGCCAAAAGTTGAGCAATAAGCTAAAAGAGCAAGTTGCTCTTGCTGTTGCACTGAAAAATGGTGAGACATACACAAGTAAGCGTCTGCGTAATGTCACTGATTCAGATGGAATTCGTCAGACTGTAGAAGTGTCCAAGCGAGTCAAACCAATTTGGTTCACTCAGAACAACAAAGTCTTTGTTCAAGTGCGCTATGGCTCTAAAGTCGTTCCTCTGACAGCTAAGGGTGACAAGAACTCTGTTGAAGTGTCTAACGCTGATGAGTTGATTCAAGTCTTACAGAAGCTAGACCAAGCTGTTTTAGGAGGTGAACTAGACACTCAGATTGAAATTGCAAGCGAGGGTGTACGAGCTAGGTTTATAAAATGAAACAGCCCGTAATGGCTGTTTTTAACTCCACTTTTTAGCTTGAACAGCTTCGTCCATCTTTCGCTTACACATGCTGTCAAGTAATTCGTGAACATTTCCACCTGAGTATGTTAATGATGTTTGTTCGATAAACTTGCCATACGCCTCAAATCTTTCAGGTAATCCAACTTCAGGATTGAAAGTTTCTGTTCTGAAGTAAGTTTTAGCCCAAGTAGAAAACAATTGTGCTTTTTGCTCTTTATTTAGTTTCTCAAAATCAATATTGAATCGTCCTTTTGCCATTCTTTTGGCTTTTGACCACTCGTTATCTGCTGATTCTCTAAAGCTCTTGTAAACCGAGTAGTCAAAATTAGACCAATCACTTGGTTTGTCGCCTGTTAGTGTTCCAATTAGCCCTGTAAGAAAGCCCATCGCTTTTCCTTAATTCTTCTGTACACCAACAACTTCGCCTTGATGAACTTTGATCATGAAGGACTTATGACAGCTTGGGCATTGAGCAGGACTACGACCATTTCCATTTGGTGTGTTTGAAAATCCTGTTTGAAATGTGCTGACTGAGCCACAGTGAGGGCATGGAACTGTTGCTTTCAAATTTGACATTTTCACTTCCTTTATTCAGGGTTTGCTGACTGTGATACCAATAAGTCGCCATACATTGCCTTAAACAAAGCAAATGCAGCGTGAGAATTTTCTGCTTGAATTGACGCCTTTGTAGTAGCTGAGCCTGTTGCTCGACTCAGCTTAACAATTACCCAAAATGTTTTCATTGGTAAATTTTGAATGTGTTTCATTGTCTTTGTCTATCAGAAAAGCACACACAAAGTACATGTTTTTTTAGTAGGAATTTTTTGTGGAAGGGAATACGCTCATTCTTGTCATACGAACAAGAATGGTCGCTTCACATCAAAAATCTAGATCACAAGTAACTTCAGCATTAATTGCTGTTAGAACTTGGGAAAAAATGAATCTGCCCTTGTCGCAGAGCACTCTTGCCTACGAAATTATTTTATTGATTGCACATCACACAGTTTGTAACAAACCATTAACCTTACATCAGCTTTTTTACTCTATAGATTACAGTGAAACAGGAATTCGTAAACAGCTAACTAAGCTGATCAGAGATGATTGGTGCTCGTTGATCAAAGGAACTAGCGACAAGCGTTTGAAGCATGTAGTTGCTAGCGAAAAACTACTTATTATTTTGGACAATTACGCAATAGAAATTTGCGAATTGCTTGTTGATAAATTGAACTTTCAAAAAACAAGACTAAAGCTATGCGTCTAACTTGATAAATATTTATATGAGATTACATGAATTCACTACACCAATCAAGACTTTCATAGCAAGAGTCAAGCTGAAGAATGGCAGCACAGTCACAGCTACAGAGCGAACAGAGTCACTCAACTGCGCAAGACAAATCTTTCAGCACAAGTTTGGTGACAAGAATGTGTTTTCAGTATCTGAAGTCAAAGACTCTGTGATTGACGAAGGCACTAAGACCCTCAGTTCGCAAGAACTTCAAGTCAAATCACTTGCTGACCAAGAAACAAAAATCAAACAACAGAAGAAACAGCTTCAAGCAAGACAGGCGATGGCAAACGCACAAGCAAAAATGCGTGATGCAACCAAGCCCTTGTCACTCAATAACTAGTCTTTGTCACCATATCGTCTTTGAAGTGCTTTGACATGCTCAACATCAGTTTTTCCACTGATTTCTAAACGAGCAGTCTCAATACGCCCAACTGAAAACTGAACTCTGTTTAATGACAACAGTTCTTCATTGCAACTACTCAAGTAATCAATCAGCATGGGCAAAGTGAAGACATTACTAGGCATGTCTGTTTTGAACTTAGCATCGCCACAGAAAACAACAATTGATTTCACTGCTTCTTGAGGCAAGAAGTCTAAGAGTTCTCTGACTGCTACAACATGACGATGATTCTGATTGATTGGATTCTGAAACTTGAACTTTGCTTTGAACAAGACTTGTGTCCATGTCTCATGTTTGGGATTCGCAAATATCCATCCCTTGTAGTTCTTAGTCTCAATAACGAACACTCCAAAGCAAGAAACCAAGATGTGGTCTATCTGTGTCGTTCTGTCTCCATGCTTAAGCGTGATGTGATTCAGAAGGTGATAGTTGGGCGAACGAAACTTCTTCTGCAACGCTTTTCTAACAAGCAATTCACCACGATTCTGAGATGAATAGACTCTGTGTGCGCTGTAGCCCAAAGCTATGCCAAGTGCTAGCGAGAGCGATGCGATGATGTAAGGCGAGATTTCCATCTGAATTAGGTTGATTTTTTCAAATTATGGTATTACTATAAACTTTATAGAAAATCAAAAAAGCAACAAGTGCCTGCTCCCACTGAAGTCGTACCCAAACTTCACATCTATGTGCGTGTTTCTACTGTCGCACAAGAAAATGCCACTTCCATTGAAACACAACAAGAGCTTGGCATAGCAAAAGCTAAATCTCTTGGCTGTGAGTATCAAATTTGGAACGAGGGAGGGCAGTCAAGTAGTCGTGATGATTTGAGCAACAGACCTGTGTTGCTTGGACTGCTAGACGAGATTGATAAAGGAAATGTTTCTCACTTGTTTGTCTTTAATACAGACAGACTCTCTAGAAATGCTGAGACATGGAATTTCATACGATTGCAGTTGGTCAACAAAAATGTGACGCTTTACACACACAGTGGCAACTTCAATTTAGAAAGACCACTTGATGAACTGATGCTCACAATGATGAGTGGCTTCAGTCAATACGACAACAGAATTAGAGCAGAGCGAAGCAGACTAGGAAAGCTAAAAAAAGCAAGACAAGGAGGATGGCTTGGTGGTCCTCCCCCATTTGGATATTCCATAGAGGATAAAAAATTAGTTGAAAACAAAGAAGAATCTAAATGGGTGAACTACATACTTCAAGCGTACAGTGAAGACAAGACACCAAGAGAAATACGGCAACACTTACTAGAAAATGGTGTTAAAACTAGGCGAGGTAAAGCAATGTGGTCAATTGGTTCAATTGAAGCATTGCTGACGAATACGCACTATGGAGGCTATCACTATGTCACTGATAGCAAGTCACAAGAAAAGTTTCGTATTGAGTGTCCTCAGATTGCATCAAGTTCATTGATGCTTGCTGTCCAAGAAGCTAAAAATCGCAGAACAAGACAGACAAGAGTTAGTGAGTCAAATCAAAAAAACTTCTTCTTGTTAAGAGAGTTCTTGAGATGTAAAAATTGTGGCTCACGCTACAGTGGTCGAATTTTTCCTGAGCAGTATCGTTCTACATACTACTGTCCCAAGATGGAAAGAAATTATGCGTCTACAAAAGGTGAGGAGCATAAGAAATGCGATAACAGACGCTACTTGAAAATTGAAGAAACAGATAAATTAGTTTGGGAAACTGTTGTAGAGGTTCTATCTAAATCGCACTTGTTCAAAGAAGAAATAAAAAAACAAGTAAAAGGTGAAGACGATGGAAGTGAATTGCTTTCAAGAAGCGAACAAATAGCTGAACTAAAGAAGAAAAACAAGCAATTACAAAAAGAAGTTGATGACATTACAAAGACGCTTATCAACCTAGAGACTGACAGTATTCTCAAGCGAAGGAATGAAGCTGAAATTAAGGCAATCATTCAGAATGTTGAGTCAGAACGAACAAAACTACTTTCAATCTCAGAGCAGAACACCATTCAGATTCACATGCTAGAGACAAAATCAAAATGGCTTGATTGGGTGAGCAAATTTGGTGAAAAGATTGAAAAGATGCAAGACTTCACTGAGATAGAGAAGCAAATTTTTTTGAGGGGTGTGCTTGAAAAGATTGTTGTCTCTACCCTAGACATGCAAGAGCATGAACTTGTAATCAGATTCAAAATTCCATATGTGAACGACACATTTGAATGGAAAAACACAAAAGCAAGAGGTCAAGGTTACATCTTGGGTGATGGTGAAAAAGAGGTGTCAGTAGACATTGACACCCTAAAAAAGACCCCAAAATTGAAGTAGAAAATACATGTCATACGAAACTTACTCCGTTACGGTGGAGTAGGCTAGTTTTTGAGACTTGTATGGCATAGAATGGCAAAAATTGCCATACAAGGAGTATGCTGTGTCTCTCAATGTTTCGCTCCCCGTGGAGCTTGAAAAGCGTGTGCGTGAGCATGTTGCCAGTGGCATGTATGGTTCAGCGAGCGAGGTGATCCGTGAGGCGCTTCGTTTGTTTGAGGCCCATCAAGCGACGCAAACCAGCCAATTGCAGGCTCTGCGAGCTGACATTCAGAAGGGGTTGATGGATGTCAAAGCAAAGCGCGTCAGTGTTTTGGATGCTGATGACATCAAGCGGCAAGGCCGCCAGCGGCTGAAGCAAGCCGCAAAA
>JACCDX011021318.1_pt1 | contig 14249 bp, 6 predicted proteins | sample 7449681 | NCBI WGS metagenome assembly JACCDX01 (sample SAMN15323450, study PRJNA562643) | freshwater metagenome | isolation source: river surface water | place: USA:Blue River Watershed | collected 2017-08-18
GGACCTCGGCGTCGCCCGGCACGGCACCGAGGTAGGCGTCGTAGTGGGCGAGCGCCTCGGCGGTCCGGCCGAGCCGGCCGAGCGCGTAGCCGAGGGCGCGGCGGGCGGCGGGAAAATCGGCGCGCAAGCGCAGGGCGCGCTCGAGGGGCGGGACGGCATCCGCCCAGCGGCCGAGCTCGAGCAGGGCGGAGGCGAGGTTGAAGGGAGCGTCGGGCAGGTCGGGCGCGAGCGTGGCGGCGCGCTCGTAGGCGGGCAGCGCCTCGGCCGGCCGGCCAAGGGCGAGCAGGGCGTTGCCGGCGTTGACGTGGGCTTCGGCGTATCCGGGATTCAACTTCACCGCCGCCTCGTAGCGGGCGAGCGCCTCGGCCATGCGCCCGGCGGCCGCGAAGGCGTTGCCCCAGTTGTAGTGGGCCTCGGCGTAGTCGGGGCGGAGCGCGAGGGCGCGCCGGAAATGCGGCTCGGCCTCGGCGAGGCGGTCGAGCTGGACGAGCGCGTTGCCGAGGTTGTTGTGCGCCTCGGCGAAGGCCGGGCGGCGCCGCACCGCCTCCGCGTAGCGCGCGAGCGCGTCGGCCGGCCGGCCGGCGCGGACAAGGGCGTTGCCGAGATTGTTCAGCGCCTCCGGATAGTCGGGCTGCACGGCGAGGGCGCGGCCGTAGCTCGCGATCGCCTCGTCGAGGCGGCCGAGCCGCGCTTGCGCGACGCCGAGGTTGTAGTGGGTTTCCGGATAGTCGGGGCGCAGCGCGAGCGCGCGGCCGTAGCTGGCGACCGCGGCGTCGATCGCGCCGGCGCGGAATTGCGCCTGGCCGAGGTTGTTGTGGGCGCGGGCGTTGGCGGGGTGTTTCGCGGCGGTGTCGGCCCAGAGCGCGAGTTCGCCGCGGTAGTCGCGGTTGCGCGCGGCGGTCGCCAGCGCGAGGGCGACGGCCAGCGCGGGCCAGAGAAGGCGAACGCGACCGGCGCCGCCGACGGCGAGGACAAGCAGCGCGACCGGAGCCGCGAGGGGCAGATAGAGCCGGTGCTCGGCCATCGTCTGCGTGACGATCGGCACGAAACTCGAGCTCGGCGCGAGCAGCACGAAAAACCAGCCGCCGGCGAAACCGAGCGCGGGCCGGCGCACCACCGCCCAGGCGACGGCCCCCAGGAGCGTGCAGACCGCCAGTGCCTGCGGCAGGACCGCGCCGAGGTGCCGCTCGGTGTCCAAGCCGTAGTCGAAGACGAGCGGATGCGGCCAGACCGCGAGGCCGAGATAGGTCGTGAGCGCGCGGCACTGCGTGAGGGCGTAGGCCCACGGGGTGATCCCGGCGCCGAAGCCCGCCGTCCCGCCGCGTCCGGCCGTGGCGGTGACGAGCGCGGCAAGCAGCAGCCAGGTGGCGGCGAGCGCGAGATGGACGCGGCCGCGGCGGCGCCACGCGGAGCGCCAGCCGCCGGCGGCGAAGCTGCGGTCCCAAAGCAACACGAGTAGCGGCGCGGCGGCCACGATCTCCTTGGTGGCGGTGCCGAGCACCGCGGCGACGACCGCGACGGCAAACCAGCGGCCGGCGCGCGGGCCGCCCTCGGCGCCGCGCGCGAAGGCGTAGAGCACGAGCAGGAGAAACATCCCGGCCAGCGACTCGGCGCGCTGCACGATGTAGGTGACGGATTCGGTCTGCAGCGGGTGCAGGGCCCAGAGGGCGGCAACGGCGGCGGCGAGACCGGCGGCACGCGGGCCGAAGCGACCGCGCAAGGGCGGCGTCAGCAGCGTGCGGCGGACAAATCCGAAAAGCAGCAGCGTGGCGGCGACGTGAATCGCGAGATTCGCGGCGTGATAGCTCCACACCGCGGTGCCGCTGACCGCGTGATTGAGCGCGAACGAGAGGTTCAGCAGCGGCCGACCGCTGGTGGTGAGGCCGCCGGCCTGGTCGGGAAACAGCACGGCACCCAACGGCCACAGCCGGCGGATGCTCTCGTTTTCGAGGATCGCGGGCAGATCGTCGAAAACGAAGGGCCCGGCAAAGCTGCCGGCCCAGGCCGCGCCTACGGCGGCGGCCAGCAGCGTCCCCAAGCCCCGGATACGCTGTCGCTCCGCCGGCGGCGGCACGGACGGGGCGGGAGCAAGGGAAGGCGCGGACACAGCCGGCGAGCGAAACGGAACGCGGGCGCAGGGAAACTGCATTTTTTCGCACCGCGGGCGGGCTGGGACGGAAAGGTGTTCGCGGGCCGTCGACCGCCGCGGCGACCGGGTGCACCGCAAACCGGCCGGTCGCGGGCGTCGGCCCCCGGTGCGGCGGGTTCAAGGTGCGCGCTGCGCGTGGTGACGGGCCGCACCGGGAACCGGGCCGGCTCGGCGCCCGGCCTCCCTCCGGCGCCGGACTGGATCGGCCGGTCCGATGCCGATTCGCGCCGAGCACGCGACCCGGCGGCCCGGGGTCGGGCAAAAAAAGGCGGCCGCGCAAAGTGCGCGGCCGCCCGGGAAGGAACAGATCGGACGATCCTCAGAACTTGATCGTCATGCCGAGCTTCGCCTGCCAGCGGGACTGCGAAGTCTCGTCGGCGACGATCGGCACGCCGTCCAGCGTCTGGCCGTTGAAGACGTAGACATACTGGTTGGTGGCGGCGTCGTAGGTGGCGCCGGCGACGGTGCGACGATAGGTGAAGGGCACTTCCTCGATCAGGCCCCACTCGTCGTTGAGCAGGTTGGCGAGGTTGATCATCTGGAGGTAAACTTCGGCCCGGGCGTTACGCCAGCCAAGCGGGATCGCCTGACGGAGGGTGAAGTCGACGGTCTGGGTCCAGGGCGAGCGCTCGCTGTTACGGGGCAGAACCTTGCCTTCATAGCGGCTGAGGCCGTTGGCGGCGGCGAACGCGAAGAAGTTGTCGCGCTCCGTCGTGCTGAGCCAGCGGACCTTGGGATCGTTGGCGCCGGCGGGCATGTAGAACAGGTCGTTGCCGGTGAAGCCGTCGCCGTTGGCGTCGCCCTCGAACACCCAGCTGTAGGTGCGGCCGGTGCGGCCTTCGTAGACGAGCGAGAGCGTGGTCGGGAAATCCTTCACGAACTGGAAGCGCTTGGTGTAGCGGGCCACGAGCTTGTCGCCAGTCTCGGTGTTGGAGGCGGACGCGGTGTTCTCGTTCGGGTTGTAGACGGCGCGGGTGGTGAACAGCGAGCCGGCGGTGGACGAAGTCATGGGGCTGACTTCGGTGGCGCGGCCGCGGGTCCAGGACACGCCGCCGGACCAGCCGTTCTTGAAGGGGCGGAAGAGCGAGAGCGTGAAGTCCTTCGACTCGCCCTTGTTCGAGTTGGTGATGCGGTAGACGTCGGCGAAGGCGGCGATGCGGCGGCGGCCGTTGACGTTGGTCTGGGGGAAGGTCGTCGTCGCGGGGTTGTAGGCGGTGGTGGCGAAGTTGGGCGACGCGTTGGTGTTGAAGCCCGGCGTGATGTTGCCGAGGTAACGGATACGGCCGTCGGGCATCGTGGTCGCGCCGGTGGTGGCGGGGGCGAAGTTCAGGAACTCGACGAAGGGCGCGCGGTTGGTCTTGGTCGCGGTGACTTCGACGGTGGCGACGATGCCGCCGACCGGGAGGCGGTGATCGATGGCGAGGTTGCCCTTCCAGAGGGTCGGGTTCTTGAAGCCCGGGTCGGTGAGGTTGATGTTGGGCGTCGGGGGCGTGCCGGCCGGGATCGGCTGGCGGGTCACGTCGGGCTGGAACTGGAGCGCGGGCTGGTTGTTGCCGTTGACGTTGGTCGTGATCGTGTAGGCGGTGCCGGCGTTCTGGTAGGCGTTGCCGAGCCAGACGGTGGGCGTGCGGCCGTTGAAGAGGCCGATGCCGCCGCGGATTTCCGTCAGGCGGTCGGTGTCGACCCGGTAGTTGAAGCCGGCGCGGGGGGCGATGGTGTAGTTGCCGTCGTTCGTCGTGTCGTTCCGGATACCGAAGGCGTTCGCGAAGTTCTGGTTGAACGGCGGGTTGTTCGAGGTGGTGGGATTGTCGTAGCGGAGGCCGCCGGTGAGGGTGAGCTGGCGGGTGGGCTTCCAGGTATCCTGCAGGTAGAACGCGTAGCCCTTGTAGGTCCACTTGGCGAAGACCTGGTTGATGGTGTTGCCGGCGAAGGGCTGGGCGTTGGTGTAGGCGGTGGGCAGGCCGGCGAGGAAATTCTCGGTGCCGGTGCGGGCGGGCGTGGTGCCGAAGGCCGCGCTGTTGTTGAAGGTGTAGCTGCCGTAGTAGGCCTGGAGGAAGCGATTGTCGTAATCGACCTCGGTCAGCTCGGCGCCGGCGGTGATCGTGTGGGCGCCGATCGAGTAGTCGCCGCTGATCTTGTAGAGCCGCTCCTTGGTGTTGAGGGCGTTGAGCTGGCGGGAGAATTCGGTGCCGAAGTTCAGGAAGCCGGTGACGCTCGCGCCGGTGTCGGTGCGGATGCCGGGGATGCCGCCGACGCCGACGGCGGGGAACGGCGCGCCGCGGTTCTGCGGGGAGGCGGCGTATTCGGAGGTGCTATACGAGAGTTCCGTGCGGAAATCCGGGGTCCACTGGCTGAAGAGCTGGGCGGTGTAGACCTTGTTGTCGCGGGGCTGGTCATACCAGTTGTTGCTGAGCGTGGTGCCCGTGGTGCTGGTGACGCCGGCGAAGATGGGCGTGGTGCCCTTGTTCTCGCGGTAGCTGAGCGCGAGGCGGTGGGCCTCGGAGATGTTCCAGTCGACCTTGCCGAGGTAGGTCTTCTGGCTGGCGATGTTGCCGCCGACGGCATCGAGGGAGCCGGGCTCGTAGCCGAGGGCCTTGGCGCGGGCGATGATCTGGTCGACGAGGGCGCGGCCGGCGGCGGTGGGCTCGAAGCCGCGGGCGGGCGAGGCGGACTCGCGCTCGAAGTCCTCGAAGGAGAAGGCGAAGAAGAGGCGGTTCTTCAGGATCGGGCCGTTGAAGGTGACGCCGTAGGTGCGCTCGTCGAAGGCTTCCTTGGCGCCGGTGCGGGGGTTCTTGCCGCGCAGGCCGTCGTTGGAGAATTCGTAGAAGACGGAGCCGTGGTAGTCGTTGGTGCCGGAGCGGGTCACGGCGTTGATGAGCACGCCGGTGAAGTTGGAACGGCGGACGTCGAAGGGGTTGAGCTGGATGTCGAGACTCTCGACGGCCTCGAGCGGGACGGGGCTGCGGAGGGCGGCGACGCCGTTGGAGTTGAGGCCGAAGGGATCGTTGGCCTCGACGCCGTCGATGAGGAAGGAGTTGAAGCGGAAGTTCTGGCCCTGCGCGCTCATCTGGCCGCCCTGGTCGAGGGAGGTGAGCGTGATGCGGGAATCGAGGCGGGCGAGGTCCTGCACGTCGCGGCGGATGGTGGCGACATTCTCGATCTCCTTGTCGGTGAGGCCGAGGCCGGCGCTCATGCGGCCGGCGTCGAAGGTGCTGTCGCGCTCGCCGGTGACGCTGAAGGCTTCCATCTTCACGATGTTGCCCGCGGCGCCGCCGAGGTTCACCTCGGTGGTCTGGCCGACCTCGGTGTAGATGTCCTTCACGGGGGCGATCGAAGCGGAGCCGCCGGAAACGGTGACGACGTAGGGACCGCCGACGCGCAGGTTCGAGATATCGTAGGCGCCGGTGGCGCGGGTGACCGCGGAGCCGCGGGTGCCGGAGGGTTCATGGACCGCGGTGACGGTGGCGCCGGCGACCGGCGCACCCTGCGGCGTGGTGACGAAGCCGCTGATCGCGGAGGTGGTGACTCCCTGCCCGAACAAACTTCCCGCCAGCGCGAGGCCCAGCACGAGGAGCCCGCCCAGCGTCCGCTGCATCAAGGACGATAGTTTCATAGTAGTGTAGCTTGGTTTTGTAGGTGTCGGCGTTGCCGTCGGCATCAATGGAGACGGCGAGCAAGACGTTCGCAAATTTCCCAGTCAAGACCTTGGCCCGGACGTTTGCGGGCGTCGCCGGTTTGTAACGGTGGCGCCGGAGCAGGGGCCGGGCCACGTCGCGGCCCGCCGACCCGCTTGTTTTTTTCGCCGCCCGCCCCGTAAATTCCGGCGCGTCCCTCCCCTCCCCCCTCGCTGTCCCGGTCCGGCTGGCCCGGCGCTTCGCCCGGCGCGCCACCGGGCTCGACCGTCCGATCCCGGACGTCGCCGCGGCGCTCGATCGCCTGGGTTACGTGCAGAGCGATCCGATCAATCTCTGCGCACTGGTTTACGCATCTATGCCAAGTGCGTAAGTTCGCCTTGGCTTTCTGAGTCATTTACCCGACCAGCGTGAAGATCCGTAAACGGCCGGCCGGGAACCGCATGGGCGAGAAGAGATAATTGATACAAAGTATCGCAATGGGAACCATTACGACGGAGTTGATGGAGACAAAACGGGATGAACGCGGGCGGCGGATTACGCCGGCGATGGCGTGGGCGACAACCGGGAGGTCAGCGTGAATTCCGAGGTCCGCCCCACGCTCATCATCCACGGGTCGCCACCTTGGTTGCGAACCAGGTGTTCGCGGACGGCAGCACGCTCGCGGATTTGATTGCGCAGGCCGCGCAGGTGCCGGGCCCGCCGAGTTTTTCCAGCGCAGTCACCCAGCTGACCAATCAGCTGAAAGACGCCGGCGTGATCACCGGCCTGGAAAAGGGCGCGATCGTAAACGCGGCCGCCAAAAGCCGGGCAAGTAAGCGAATCCCGCGACCAGACCTTCAACCCGTCACCGCTGCGGCGGTTGGCGGATTTCTCTGTTCTGCAGGACGGCGGCGTGGTCCCGCCCGGTGTCGCGGACGTGGCGATTGCATTGGATCGCTCTGAGTCCGCCGCGGTTTGCAGGCCGCTCAAATTCGAAGCCTTTCTCCTAACGCCTGATTGGTGTCGGGTTCAAACGCAGTCCGGATCAGGTCTGGTTGAACGTTTGCATACCTGAACGGCAGGGAAATTCACCGGCCGCTGCGTTACGCCCAGCCTCAAATTCACTCTCCCGCTTACTCCATGGAATTTCACGCCTCCTGGCTGCTCCTGCTCGCGGTGGCTGCCGTGATCGGCTACCGCGCGACGCAGATCGCGCAGGCCGCCGAGAAGCAGCACGCCAAGGACGCAGCGACGACAGCGGCTCTGTCGGCGCCGTCGGATTGAACGAGGGCGTGCCGTTGAAAGGGCGCTGCCGGCGGGGAATCGATTCACTGAACGGCGTCAACTCCGCGACCGTTGCGCGTCGGCCGGCGCGGCGAAATCTGCCCGCGTCGGTTAGTTAGTCCTCCCCACCCACCCCAACCCTTACGGAAAATATCATGACTTCCGCTTCCGCATTTTCTACGCGTGGCCGACGGGCCGCGCTGACCCTGTTGCTCGCCGGCACGTGCCTGCTGCGCGTGGCCTCGGTCCACGCCGCCGTGCCGGCCGGTTACACGCTGGCATGGTCCGACGAATTCGATGGCACGACTCTCGATACCTCCAAGTGGGGATATCGCCAGCTCGGTGTGCGCCACGATGCGATCAACACAACCAACGCCGTCTCCGTGGGCGGCGGCGCGCTCAAGATCACGACCTACACCGAAAACGGCCAGCACTACACCGGGATGATCTCCACCGATAACAAGTATATGCCGCTTTACGGCTATATGGAGGCGCGAATCCAGTTCAGCAGCTCGCCCGGCCAGTGGTCTGCTTTCTGGCTGCAATCGCCCACCGTGAACATCGTGGGCGATCCGCATGCGAACGGCACCGAGATGGACGTGGTGGAGCACCGGGCCCGCGATGTGAACGGCAACGACGTCTCGAACCAGATCGTCTCCAACATCCACTGGGATGGCTACGTGGTGGGGACGCGCAAATCCCTCATCGGCGCGCTGCGCGGCTCGGGGCTGGCCACCGGCTATCACACCTACGCGGTCCTTTGGACGCCGGATGTGCAGATCTACTACATCGATGGAGCCTACGCCTGGTCGATACCCAACTCGACCGCGCTCGATCCGGTGCCGCCGGAGGCACCGTGCTCGCATCGCACGGAGTATATCATCCTGAGCTCCGAGGTGAGGAATCAGTATGGCTGGGCGGGCGTCATCCCGACCGGTGGCTACGGCACGCTCGCCACCAGCACGACGAACATGCTGGTCGACTACGTGCGGGTGTATCAACTGCAGGCCCCCGCGTCACCCACCGGCCTCGCCGCGATCGGTGCCGGCAGCGGACAGGTCTCGCTGAACTGGACCGCCTCGCCCTACGCCTCGCACTACAACGTGAAGCGGGCCGCGACCAGCGGCGGGCCCTACACGACGATCGCGAGCGACGTCACCGGAACGAGCTACCTCAACACGGGGCTCACCAACGGCACGACCTACTACTACGTCGTCTCGGCGGCCAACTACGTCGGCGAAAGCGGCAACACGGCGCAGGTGAGCGCCACGCCGCCGGGCCCGCCGCAGAACCTCGCGCCGACGGACGACGCGTTCGTGCGCGACGGCACGTATGCCGCGACCAACTACGGCACGGCCACGACGCTGACGGTGAAGGCCGATGCGACGGGCTATCGGCGCAACGCGCACCTGAAGTTCGACCTCACGCCGGCGGCCACGGTGGGCACTGCGACGCTGAAACTGTATGCGACCACCGCCAACAATGATCCCACCCGCACGATCAGCATCTACTCGGCCACCAACGTCTTCACCGAGGGCACGATCACCTGGAACAACGCGCCGGGCAATCTGAACTTCGTCACCAGCTTCACCGTGAGCGATGCGGACGGCGTCTGGTATAACGTGGACCTCACGAATTACATCAAAGGAAAGAAAGCCGGAGGGCAGAACATCGTCTCCCTGATCCTGACGAACACCGGCGCCGCCAGCTCCGCCAACGATGTGTCCTTCGCTAGCAAGGAATCGGCGACGAACGATCCGCATCTCGTGATCACTCCCTGAGCGCGTGCCGCGCGGAAAACCCAGTCTTGCGCTCGTCCTGGTGGCGGCCGGCTGCGTGCTGGCCGCCGCGCTGGCGTGGCGGGAGCGGACCGGCGCTCCGCAGGCGGCCGCCGGGCCGCAGGCGCTCGCGCCGCGCGCGGCGGGTTTCTCGGAGCGGGAGCGACGCGACGAGCGGAGCGAAGCGGAGCCGACGAGGATGCTGGCGCTGGCGGCTGCCCGGCACGCGATCTCGCGGGAGGAGCGCGAGGCGATCTTCAGCGAAACGATCGTCGATTGGGTGGCGCGGGATCGGGGCGCGAGCGGCTCGCGGGCGGACAGGCCGTCGCCGGGGGGCACGGCGGATGCGAGTCGGGATGCGGATGAACTGCGCGTGGCGGCACAGGCCTGGGCGTTGCGCGATTTCGCGGCAGCCTACCGCTGGGCGCGCGGGATCGAGGAAGCGACCCTGCGCGCGTCGGTCGTCGCAAGCGTCCTTTATCAAGCGCTCGCGCTTGCGCCGCAGGACACGCTCGAGCTGGCCCAGACCGCGCCGCTCGGCGAGCTGCGGGAAATCGCGCTGCAAAACCTCGCCGCGCAGTGGAGCCGGGAGGATCGCGCGGCGGCGCAGGCGTGGGCGATGACGCAGCCCGCCACGCCATCGCGCGACGGGATATTCGAGCGGCTGGCGGTGGTGTGCGCACAGGTCGATCCCGCCGGCGCGGCGCACCTGATCGCATTTGGCATTTCGCCGGGCGCGGAGCAGGAGAAGGCCGTGGTGCGGGTGCTGGAGCAATGGCCGGACAACGAGCTGACGCAGGCGGCCCAGTGGGTGGAACGACTGCCCACGGAGAGCCTGCGCCGACGCGCGGAAGACAAGCTGCGCGCGCTGCTTTCGGCGGGCCATTAGCTCCCTTTTCATCCTGACAAGAAACCACCAGCGCGCAGCATCCCGCGGCATGAAGGCCGCGCCCAAGATGCAGGACGTCGCCCGCGCGTCGGGTTACTCGCGCGCGGCGGTGTCGATGGCGCTGCGCGGCGATCCCAGCATCCCCGCCGCGACGCGCGATCGCATCCGGGCGGTGGCGCAGCGGATCGGCTACCGGGCCAATCCACTCGTGGCCGCGTTGATGAGCCTTCAGCGCCAGCGGCGGCCCACGACGCGAAACACGACCGCCGTGGCCTTTCTCACGTCGCATCCCGCCGATTTTCCGTGGCGCAAGCAGCCGGTCTACCAGCGCATGTTTGCCGGTGCGGAGCAGCGCGCGGGCGAGCTGGGGTTTCGTTTCGAAGAGTTCGACCTCCGGGCGCGGGGCATGAACGCGGCCCGGGCGCGGAGAATTTTCGAGGCGCGGCACATCCACGCCGTGGTCGCGGCGCCGCTGCCGCATGGCGAAACGCGCCTCGACTTCGATTTCCGCGCCCTGGCCGTGGTCGGGCTCGGGTTGAGCGTGCACGAGCCGCGGATCGAACGCGTATCCGTGGACCTGTTTCAGTCGGCGCGCTGCGCGGTGGAGCGCTGCGTGGCGCTGGGGTATCGCCGGGTGGGCTTCGCGCTCAGCCAGGAAACCTCGCATCGGCTCGACCAACGCTGGCTCGGCGGCTACCGGTTCGCGATCGAGCAGCAGGGACTGGAGGCGCGCCTCCCGCCGCTGATGCCGGCGCGCACGACAGAGCTGGCGGGTGCGCTGCCGGCGTGGCTGCGCGCCCACAAGCCGGATGTCGTCATCCTCGGCAACGCGGAGCGTGAGCTGCCGGATCTGGTCCCCGCCGACGTGGGCCTCGTGCTGCTCGCGGTGGATCGGCCCGACGGCGAGCAGAGCGGCATTTACGAGGATCACGCGCTGCTGGGGCGGATCGCGGTGGAGCACATGGTGGCGAAGCTCAATCACAACATCCTCGGCACGCTGCCGCAGGCGAGAGTGCACCTCGTGGAAGGATCGTGGGTGGCGGGAAAGACGGCGCCCGGCGCGGGGCGGCGGAGAAGCTGACGCGGTTTACTGAACGGCGTCAGTGGCGGGGACGTTGGCAGCGGGTCGAATCGGCCGAAGGTGGCGCGGACGCAAGGCGGGCCGAGCCCGCCTGCACGCCGATCGCCCCCTGTTGACCCATATGAAACCCAAGCCCTGCCCCCATCCCTTCCTCGCGACGCTGCCTGCGGCAGCTGCGCTCCTGTTCGCCGGCTCCGCCAGCGCCCAGACGACGAGCTCCGGCGTGGCGAGCGCGCAGCCCGCCGAGGAAACCATCCAGCTCTCGCCCTTTCAGGTGAGCTCCGAGCGCGACATCGGCTATGAGGCCAACGACGTGATCTCGGGCGGCCGCATCGCGATGAAACTGCTGCAGAGCCCGACCGACATCACGGTGCTGACGCGCGATTTCATGACCGACATCGGCGCACTGACGACCGACGCCGCCGCGATGTGGCTGACCAATTCCGACGTGAACCCCGCGAGCGACCACCGCGACTTCGGCAACAGCGTGACGTTTCGCGGCCTGCCCACGGGCAACAACCTCCGGAACTACTTCCTCTACTCGACTTCGACGGAGGAATACATCGTCGAACGCGTGGAAGGTGCGCGCGGCCCGAACAGCATCGTCTACGGCGACTCCGCCTCGGGCGGCGTAATCAATATCGTGACGAAGCGCGCGCGGTTCGTGAACGCGTCGAGCGTGCGGCTCCTGGCCGACTCCGAAGGCAGCGTGCGCGGCGCGATCGATCTCAGCCGCATGCTCACGCCCAAGGTCGCGGTGCGGCTCAATGCGTTCGAGCACGCCGGCCGCAAGTGGATCGACCGCTACAAGGAAACGCGCCGCGGCGTCGACCTCACCGGCACGTGGCGGCCCATGCGCGGCGCCGAGGTCCGGCTGGAAGGCGAGGTCGGGCAGACGAAGCAATCCGCCTTCGGCTATGTCTACAGCGACACCAGTTCGCTCTGGGATGGCGTGACGACCGTGAGCGCGCCGCTGACGGCCAATCCCGCCGCGGCGACGGGCATCAGCCGCTTCACCACCGACAAACTGGTGGTCGATCCCACCGGCCGTGTGACCAATTTCCGCAATTTCGCGCGCAGCAACGGCACGGGTCTGACGTTGGCGGAAGGCGATCGCGATCTGCCCAATTTTCCCACGCTGCCGTCGCGCGATTTTCGCATCACGCCGGACGAGTCCACGGTGTCGCAGCGCTGGCAGAATCTCTATCTCTCCGCCGAGAAAAAGTGGGACAACGGGTTATTTGTCGAGATTGCGGCCGGCCGGCACGAGTTGGTGCGCGAGGCGATCAATGCGCAGAACAACAACACCTACATCGACGTGAATCGCGTGCGGCCGGATGGGACGACGAACCCCAACTTCGGCAAGCGCTTCTCCGAGATGGGTTATAATTTCGGGCGCACGCCCGAGTTCAAGAACGAGGGGCGCGTCGCCGCGGCGTATCCGTGGACCGCGACCCGCTGGATGACGCACACGTTCAGCGTGGTCGCGCAGCGGCGCACCAATCGCTTCACGCCGCGCACCTGGGTGGTCGCCCGCACCAAGGACCCGACCAATCCCGCGATCAGCGCCAATCTGAACGACGGCAGCAATCAGATCTCGTTCTGGCGGTATTGGGACGAGCCCGCCGCGCCGTGGACGCTGCCGCGCAATGAAAACGGCTACGAGTTCACACGCTACACCAACCGCGACACCTATCGTTTCAACACGCTGAATTCGCTGCAGTTCAACGACCAGATCATGCTGTTCGGCGACACCCTCGCGATCGTCGGCGGCACGCGCTTCGACCGCTACCGCGTCAACTCCCGCACCGGGCTCTTCAACAGCAACGGCCAGCGCAGCGGCGAGCGGCTCTCCGAGCAGCGCGTGCGGCCGCGCACCAGCTCGGTTGCCACGAGCTATTTTCCGATCCCGAATTTCGGCGTCTTCCTCAATTACAGCGAAGGCTTCGCGCCGCAGTCCGACGAGAACGCCTGGCTCGGCGCGCGCGGCCCCGTGTTCGCGACGAGCGCGTCGCAGCGTTCGGGCGGCCTGCGCTTCCGGCTCTTCGACGGCAAGATTGTGGGCTCGCTCGGCTACTACAATGTCGTCGAGGCCGACCGACTGACCTCGCTCGGCATCCTGTCGCAGATCAACCAACTCTGGACCGACCTCGAGCGGCCCGACCGGCTGGTGCCCACGCCGACCGGGACGATCAGCGACACGCTCGACTACAAGGGTCGCGGCTACGAGCTCGACGTCACCGGCAACCTCGCGGACCGGCTGCGGGTGAAGTTCAACCTGGCGCTGCCGCGCACCGAGCAGGTGAGCCAGTGGCCGCAATCGCTGGAGTATGTCGCTGCGAACCTGGCGACCTGGGAGGCCGGCGCGGCCGATCCCGCCAACCCGAACCGGACGCGCATTGCCAATAATATCGCCGCAATCCGCAACACCCTCTCGAGCGCGACGCCCGGTCGCGAGCTCAACGGCACCTTCAAGTGGCGGGCGAACGTCTTCGGCACCTGGCAATTTCGCAGCGTGAAGGGACTGAGCGTGGGCGGAGGCGCGAATCTCTACGGCCGAAAGCTCATCGGCAATCCGACGGGCCTGCCCTTCAGCTATATCTACGCGAAGGAATACTACGTCGTGTCCGCGATGGCGCGCTACACCTTCAACCTCGCCGACCGGCGCCGGCTCGAGCTGACGCTCAACGTCTCCAACCTGCTCGATTACGACGACCCGGTGTTCAGCAACACGACAACGTTTCGCAACGTGCCATATCGCAATGGCTACACCTTCGTCGAGCCGCGGAAGGCGATGCTGAACGCGACGCTGCATTTCTGAGGCGGAGGCGGGTTTCTCGCCGGAGGGCGTGCGCACCGAGGAACAGGTCAGCGAACAACGAATTCGCCGTGCCACCGCGAGACAAGGGCGCATCGTGTTTGCGATCACCGCCAGCGCCTGCGCATCGTTTGCGCCAACCGCACGCGGAAATGGACTTTCAGATCGGCCGCGCGGAAAAGGTCCGCAAGGAAGGTGACCGGCGATTACACCTGCGATTCCGACCAACCTGCGCCGTCTTGAAGCGTTTTCATACTACGCCCTGCCGGCGCGGGCGGGCCACGCACTCGTGGGCCACGTCGACCCGCGCGCCGATCGTGCTGCGGGCCGGCTCGTGATCGAATCGCGCCGCATCGGCGGCCGCCACCGGGTCGCGCCCGCGGTCGAGGCCCTCGCGCACTGGCTGGGCCTGCGCCGGTAAGGCCGGAGCGACGCAGGTTTCCGACGGCAGGGCTCGGTCCGTCCGAGGCCGTGAGGACGATCTCCCCCGGCCGACCGAGGAAGCCCTGGCCTGGCAACGCCCACGCGGCACGCGACGCCGGCCGAAACCCGCGCCAAACCGATCCGCGCCCCCGAATCAGCCGTGCGACACCGGCGCGGAGACCCCGACTTTGGCCAGAATCTTCGGGACAATCA
>JACCDX011644815.1_pt1 | contig 14246 bp, 7 predicted proteins | sample 7449681 | NCBI WGS metagenome assembly JACCDX01 (sample SAMN15323450, study PRJNA562643) | freshwater metagenome | isolation source: river surface water | place: USA:Blue River Watershed | collected 2017-08-18
ACCTCGGCGGCGGCGCGGGCGACGGCGGCGGGGTCGGCGACATCGCAGCGGGAGAAGCGGAAGGCGCCCGGGTGGGCGGCGGCGAAGTCGGCCTGGTCGCCGCGGGCGAGGCCCCAGACCCGGTGGCCGCGGGCGAGCAGGCGGGCGGCGAGGGCGCGGCCGATGCCGGTGCTGGAGCCGGTGAGGACGACGTGCAGGCTCACTTGCGCGCCTCGTAGACCCAGCGGTTGGCCTCGAGCCAGCGGAGCGTGGCGATGATGCCCTGCGCGATGGTGAGCCTGGGGGCCCAGCCGGTGGCGCGGATCTTCGCGGTGTCGAGGTAGATGAAGGGATTGTCGCCGATCCAGCCCTTGTTGCCGCCGGTGTATTCGAGTTTCGGCGACAGGTTGAGGGCCTGGCAGATGGCGCGGATGCTGTCGTTGACCTGCACGTATTCCGCGGTGCCGAGATTGTAGATCTGGGTGCGGTGCTTGGCGCCGCGGGCGGTGTGCGCGCGCGTGACGTGGAGCAGGGCCTCCACGCAGTCCTGCACGTAGAGGTAGCTCTTGCGCTGGCTGCCGTCGCCGAGGACGCGGAGGCGGTCGGGGTGCTCGATCAGCTGCTTGTAGAAGTCGAAGACGTGGCCGTGGGTGTAGCGCTCGCCGAGGATGGAGACGAAGCGGAAGATATAGGCTTCGTCGATCTGGGCGCCCTCGGCGTAGGCGGCGATGAGGCCCTCGCCGGCGGTCTTGGAGGCGCCGTAGAGCGAAGTCTGGATCGGGAAGGCGTCGGTCTCGGGGGTGGGGCGGTCGGGGGTGACGAGGGCTTCGCCGTAGACGGAGCCGGTCGACGAGAAGGCGATGCGCTTCACGCCGTTGGCGCGCATGGCCTCGAGGACGTTGAAGGTGGCGATGGTGTTTTGCTCGAGGTCCTTCCGCGGATGGGCCCAGCCGTCCTTGATGTCGGCGTTGGCGGCGAAGTGGAAAACGAAGTCGGCGCCGGCCATGGCGGCGGTGAGCGCGGGGAGGTCGAGGTTGTCGCCGCGCACGAGCTTGAAGTTCGGGTGCCGCTGCGCGCCCTCGAGGAACCGGATCTGGCCGGTGCTGAGATTGTCCCAGCCGGTGACGCGCACGCCGTCGGCGAGCAGGCGGTCGACAAGATTGGAACCGATGAAACCGGCGGCGCCGGTGAGGAAGACGTGTTGCATGCGGGAGGAAGGAGGGAGCGCGGAAAAAGGGGGAAGTGAGCGCGGCCTGGGGGCGCGTGGCAATTCAGGGTTGCGGGCGGGCGGCGGGCGGGGCGACGCCGAACCGGCGGTCGACGCGCCGACGGAGATCGCGGTAGTCGGCGCGGACCTCCTCGGGCACGCCCCAGAGCGTCTCGCGTTGGTAGTGGAGGGTAATGGCGGCGGTGATGCCGGCGGCGGCGAACGCGGCGAGGAAAAGCACGGCGAAGGCGAGTCGGCGCGGGCCGGGTCGGAGCGAGGCGAGGGCGGCCAGGCCCAAAGCGGCGGCGACCGTCAGGGGCGGCACCCAGTCGCCGGTGTAGCGCTGGGCGGTGGCGACGGCGGCGAGGAGCGCCAGCGACATCGGCGCGGCGGCGATCCACGTGGCGGCCAGAGCCCAGCGCAGACCCGGGCGCGCCGCGAGAACCACGAGACTCCCGAGCAAGGCGGCGCCGACGAGCCCGGGCATCGCCCAAGGGAGGGCAAGCGTGGTGTCGGGGAGATCGAGCTTGGCGCGGGGAAATTCGGGCGCCGGGACGGAGGAGCCGAGGTAGACCCAGGGGAAGCCGGGTTCGACGCGGAGGTTGGGCCAGAGGAAGTAGGTGGTGGCGTTGGCGGGGACGTTGACGAGGTGGAAGCTCCGGCCGTCGATGGAGGCGAGTCGCACCGCGTCGTAGGGGCGGCTGAGGCGGAGCGGAGCCGGGTCGAAGGTGCGGAATTTCAGCCACGCAAGGGCGTTGACGCTGAAGAACGCGAGCAGGCACAGGCTGCCGACAACCAGCGGCCGACGGAGATCGGCCGGCCGTCGGCGGGCCGGCAGCGCGCGGATCGCCGGCAGGCAGGCGACGACGCCGAGCAAGGTGAGGGCAAAGAGGCCGGTGGGCGGCCGGGCGTGGGCGGACAGCAGCCCGCAGACCAGGGCACCGATCCAGGCGCGGCCGGCCGGCGCCTGCAGAAATCGGAGCGAGTAACGCGCGGACCAGAGGGCCAGGGCGATGCCGACGAGAATGGCTTCGTGAAAAAGCACCGCGCGGCTGCCGAGAAAAAAGGCGGTGCTGCCGAGGCCGAGACCGGCGGTGAGCAGGACGGCGGCGCCGCCCCCGGAGAAAACGGCGGCGCTTCCGCCGGGGGCGGGCCCGGCGAGGAGGCGCCGGGCGTCGCGAAGAATCAGATACGCCGCGAGCAGGGCGGCGGCGTAGGCGGCGAGCATCACGCCGCGGCTCAGATGGCCGAACGCGAATCCCGTCACGGCGAACGGGAGGCGCAGCAGGGTGGGGGTGGGGCCGAAGTAGCCGTAGAGCTTGCCGCGGGCGACGAAGGCCTCGCCGCCGATGGCGACGTCGGGCACGTCGAGGCGGCCGCGGAGCAGGCTGGCGGCCTGATAATCGTAGAAGCTGCCGAAGACCTCGCGGTGGTGCAGCCGGAAGGTGCCGAACGTGAGCATCCAGGCGAAGGCGAGCAGGCAGCCGGCGGCCGGGAGGAGAAACCAGCGATGGGTTGCCGCGAGCCCGAGGACGGCGCGGAGGGGCAGGGCGCGGAGCCGGCGCGCCGCCACCGGGATCAGCCAGACGAATGCAGCCGCGAAGGCCGCGAGGGCGACCGGTTCCCAGGGAGTGCGGCGTCCCCAATCGCGGACGCGATCGGCGGGAGTGAAGAGGCGGGCGACGGGGCCCCGCAGTTCGCGGCCGTCGGCGCGGACGAGGCGGCCGCGGAGCGTGTCGTCGCAGGCGGTGCCGCCGAGGGGATTCTCGCCGAACCAGAGTTCGTCGCGCTCGCGGGCGAAATGGTGCACCGACGTGTCGAGGACGACCCGATCGTCGCACTCGACGCGGAGGCGGCCGGTTTCGGCGGTCCACGTGCCGGCGACCTGGTCAAGCGCGGGGACGGTGAGCCGGAGCCGGAGCGGTTGGCCGGGCCGGAGCGCAACGGGGGCGGAGCGCGTGGCGGGAAATCCCCAGCTGTCGTAGACGAACTCGGCGGAGCGGGCGTCCAGGAACCGGAGCACGAGAAAGTCCGCCGCGCCGGAGCGGCCGGAAACGAGGATGGGATCGGCCCGGCCCGCGACCGGATCCGCGTGGGCCTCCAGGGAGAGCTCGACCGAGAGCGAGGCGGGCAGCGCGGGGTAGTCGCCGTCCAGGCGCAGCGCGACCAGGCCGGCGAAGAGCAGCGTGGCGGCGGCAAGGCGCGCGAGGACGAAGAACATGGCGGGCGGCGCCGGGGACGCGGGAGGGGACGCGGCGGACCGCTCAGGTGCCGACCGGCAGATCGGCGGACTTCCGGTCGCTGTGGCTGCGGGCGGCCTGCATCAGGGTCCGCAGCGTGGGACGCGGTTTCACGACGAGGAGCATCTGGTAGGCGAAGAGGCCGCGGGAGACGCGCATGAGCAGTGCCTGGGTGCGCATGAGCGTGCGCTGCCAGAACGGATTTTTCACGACGAGCGGGACCGGGGCGGGGATGGGCACCTCGCGCTCGATGTCGAAGCCGGTTTCACGGAGCAGGCGGCGCATGGACGAAAACGTGAACAGGCGCGTGTGGGTGAGGTCGAGGATGCCGCGTTTGTTGTAGTTGAACTGGCCGAGGAAGAGCATGAGGCGCGTGACGACGAAGCCGATGTTCCCGGTGGAGATGACGATCTTGAGGCCGAGGTTGGCCTGGGCGCGGCGGCGGAGTTCGTCGCAGAAGGCTTCGGGAGAGTGCAGGTGTTCGATGATATCGAGGGCGAAGAGCACCTGGACGTCGTCGAGGGGGCGGGGAAACGGCGCGACGTTGAGATCGCTGACGTGGAACTCGTCGAAGGCCGAGTCGTCCGCGGGGCGAAACTGGTCCACGCCGACGACGCGGCAGCCCTTGGCGCGGAGGGCGGGCACGAGGTGGCCGGGGCCGCAACCCACGTCGAGCACGGTGGCGCCGGGCGGGACCTCGGCGACGGCGACCCGGTGGGTGCTGGGGAAGTCGAGCTTCGCGAGGTAGTGGCGGTTGGCGTCGTCGGCGGGGGCGACGTCGAAGTTGCGCCGGTAGACGAGGCCGTAGTCCTGGAGGCGGGCGACGGTCGAGGCGTTGACGACGTCGAGCGCGTAGCGGAGACCGGGAACGCGGCAGATCTCGTCGCCGTAGAACGTGGGGATGGGGAGCTCGACGATGCGGGCGCGGGCGCGGAGAAACTGGATGATGATCTCGGTGTCGAAGTGGAAGACGTTCGAGTTGAGATCGAAGGGCAGGCGGCGCAGGAGCGGGACGGCGACGACCTTGTAGCCGGAGTGGAATTCGCTGAGGCGGCTGCCGAGGACGCGGTTCTGATACCAGGTGAGGAGGCGGTTGCCGACCCACTTGTAGAGCGGCATGCCGCCGCGGCGGGCGCCGCCGGGCGTGAGCATCCGGGAACCGAATACGACATCGGCCTCGCCGCGGGCGAGCGGGGCGAGGAGGTCGGGCAGCAGTTCCGGGGCGTATTGGCCGTCGCCGTGGACCAGCGCGACGAAATCGAAGCCGTGCTCGATCGCGTAGTGGTAGCCGAGCTTCTGGTTGCCGCCGTAGCCCTGGTTGACGGGATTGGCGAGGACGGTGAGGCGGTGGCGGTAGGCCCGGTGGCGGCGGAGACGGTCGGAGAGGGCGAAGGTGGCGTCGGTCGAGCCGTCGTCGATGATCAGGACCTCGACGTCGAAGCCGGGCAGCGCGGGAATGCGCTCGAGCACGCGGAGGATCGTCGACTCGGCGAAGTAGGCGACGATGAAGACAAGGACGCGCGGCGGGCGGTCGGGACTCATGAGCGCGGCAAGCCGAGTGCGGAATCCACGGCTTGGCGAAGCATTTGGTAGTTGGCGCGGACGGCGTCGGACACACCCCAGACCAGTTCGCCCTGGAAGCGGAGGGCGAGAGCCAGCGTGATGCCGGCGGACACGGCGGCGGCCACGGCGAGCAGGCCCAGGGCGGTGCGGCGACGCGCGGGCGGGAGCAGGCCGAGGCTTTGCAGGCCATACGCGCCGGCGAGCAGCAGGGGCGGGCAGAAGTCCGCCGTGTAGCGGTGGGAGATGGCGACGGCGGTGCAGAGCGCCAGCGCCATGGGCAGGGCGGCGAGCGCGACGAGCGCGAGCGGCCCCCGGGCCGCGGGCCAGTGGACCAAGGCGAAGAGTCCGCCGACGACCGCGAGCAGGCAGAGGGCGGGCATGGCGTAGGGCAACGCGAGGGTGGGCTCGGCAAGGTCGATGCGGGCGCGCGGGTAGGTGGTTTCGGCGGGCGCGGGACCGTGCACGAGGAACGGAAACCCCGGGCGCCAGGCGAGGGCGGGACGCCAGAAATAGGCGTCGAAGTTGTGGCGGAAGTTTTCGGGGTGGAAATTGCGGCCGTCGATGGCGGCGACGCGCAGCGCGTCGTATTGGACGTGGTATTTGAGCGGGGCGCCGTCGAAGGTGCGGAATTTCAGGTAGCTGAGGGCGTTGAAACTCAGGACGAAGGCGACGGCGACCAGCGCGGGCACGAGCGGGCCGCGGCCGGCGCGCCAGAGCGCGACGAGGGGGGCGTCGGACGGACGGCGGGACAGCCAGCCGCGGACCGCGACCGCGAGGGCGACGCAGCCCAGCAGCGTGAGCGCGAAAAGGCCGGCGGGCGGGCGGGCATGGACGGCAAACAGACCGCAGAGGGCGGCGCCGAGCCAGGCGCGGCCGGCCGGCGCGGCGAGGTAGCGCAGCGAGAACCAGCCGCTCCACAGCGCGAACGTCGCGCCGCAAAGGATCGCTTCGTGGTAGGTGTAGGCGCGGCCGGCGAGGTAGAGCAGCGTGGTGCCCAGGCCGGCGACGGCGGTGAAAAGAACGACGGCGTCGCGCGACGGAGTTTGGTCCGGGCCGCCGGCGAGGCGGGCGGCATGGCGCAGCAGCGCGTAGACCGCGGCGAGCAGGGCGGCATACAGGACGACCATCGTGGGCCGGCTGAGCGCGTGGACGGCGACGCCGGCCGCGACGAAGGGCAGGCGCAGGAGCGCGGGCGTGGGCCCGAAATACATGTAGAGGCGGCCCTCGAAAACGAACGACTCCTCGGTGCGCGCGGCCTCGGGCAGGTCGAGCCGGCCGGCGAGGAGGCTTTGGGCCTGGTAGTCGTATTGGTCGCCGAAGGTTTCGCGCTCAAAAAAGCGGAAGGTGCCGCCGGTGATGACGGTGGAAAACACCAGCACGCACAGGGCGGCGGTGACGGCGAACGCGCGGTGCGCGGGGACAGACAGCGGCGGGAATGCGGCCGGGGTGGCGTCGCGGAAGAAGGCGACGACGCGGGGTCCCAACCGGGCGACGGACAGGCCGACACCGGCGGCGGCCAGCAGTGCGCCGAAGACTCCGAGGAGGTGGGCGCGCGCGATCCAAGACAGTCGGGCGCCCGGCGAAAACCATGCCGCGGGGCCGCCGGCGAGCGGGCGGCCGCCGGGGGCGGCGAGCGTGCCGCGGAAGGCCGGCGCGACCAGCGTGCCGCCGATGGGATTGCGCGCGAAGTAAAGTTGGTCGGCGCGGCGCCGGTGGAAGAAGACGGGTTCGTCGAGCAGCACGGTGCCGTCGACCGTGACGCGGAGCGGCCGGCGTTCGCGGGAGCGGACGCGATCGACGGGGGCGAGGGTGGGCATCTCGACCGTGACGCGGCGGCGTTCGCCCGGGCGAAGCGCGAACGGCGCGGAGACAGGACCGCCGACCCCCCAGACATCGTAGAGCAACACGGCCCGGTCGGCATCGACGTAGCGGACGGCAAGAAAATCGCCGTCGCGATTCGCACCCGAGGTGAGAAGCGGTTCGCAGGTGCCGGGGATGCCGGCGGGAAATATGGCGTCGAACTCGATCCGCGACGGCAGGGCCGGAAACGAAAAAAGCCAGAGGGCGGCGAAGGCGGTCGCCGCGGTGCCGAGTCCGGCGAGCCAACCGAGCACGCGATAGCGGACGGGGGGCGCGTTCACGGGTCAGCGGGGGGCGGCCGAGGCGGGCAGCCGGAAGTTGCGGTAGGCGGCGCGCAGATCCTCCGGCACGCCCCAGACGATCTCGCGCTGCTGGTGGATGGTGAGCGCGAAGACGACCAGCACGCCGACGACGGCAAAGACGGCGAGCGCGACCGCCACCAGCGGACGGAGGCGCGGCCCGGCGGCCGGCAGCGCCGCGGCGCCGAAGGCGGCGACGGCGAAAAGGAACGGACAGAAATCGGCCTCGTAGCGTTGCGTGACCGCGACCGCGGTGAGCATCGCGAGGGCGGCCGGCGCGGCGGCCAGGGCGAGCACGACGAGGGGCGCGCGATGGGCGGGCACGAAGGCGGCGGCGAGCAGCGCACCGACCGCGGCCAGCGCGAAGAGGCCCGGCATGGCCCACGGCATCGCGAGCGTCTGGTCGCGGTAGGCGAGGCGGGACTCGGGATAGTCGCGCAGCCGGTCGAGAAACGTGCGGTAAACGTAGGGGAAGGTGCCGTCGACGGCGAAGCTCGGGCGGAGCAGGTAGGCGGCGGAGTTGAAGCGCAGGTTGGCGAGGTGGAAGTTTTTGTTCTCGAGGACGGCGAGCGACTGCGGGGTGTATTGGACGTTCAGGTGGAGCGGGCAGCCCTCGAAGGTGCGGAATTTGAGGTAGCTGAGACCGTTGAAGCTGAGCACGCCGAGTCCGGCCGCGACGGCGACGCCGAGATGGCGGCGCGGGGCGAGCCGGAGGCGGCCGAGGGCGGCGACGCCAAGCACCGAGAGGGCGAAGAGGCCGATCGGCGGGCGGGCGTGGACGGCGAGCACGCCGGCGACGAGGGCGAGCAGCCACCAGCGCGAGGCCGGAGTTTCCCAATAGCGCAGCGCGGCGTAGGTCGCGGCGACGGCGCAGGCGAGGCCGCACAAAATGGCCTCGTGGTAGACGTAGGCGCGGCTGCCGAGGAAGAAGGCCATCGAGCCGAGGCCGACCGATGCGAGAAACAGGACGACGACACCGGGCGGCGGCGGACCGACGGCCCCGCGCCAGCGGTGGGCGAGGCCCAGCAGCGCGTAGGCGCCCGCCAGCAGCACGATGTAGTCGAGCAGCATGAACAGACGGGTGACGCGGCCGAAGCCGAGGCCGAACACAACGAGGGGCAGCCGCTGGAGCGCGGGCGTCGGCCCGAAATAGCCGTAAACCTTGCCGTCGTGGATGAAGGCCTCGCCGCTCAGCGCCGGTTCCGGGACGTCCCAGCGGCCCTTGAGCCAGGCGGCGGCCTGGTGGTCGTAGAAGTTGGCAAAGGTATCGTCCGCGACAAAGCGGAAGGAGCCGTAGGTCAGCATCCAGCCGAACACGGCGACGCAGACGGCGGCGGTGCCCAGGAACCAGCGGTGCGCCGCGCCGGCGGCGAGGACGGCGGCCGGAAGCGATGGGCGGGCGGCGGCCGTCATGGGCGGCGGAGGTGCGACCGGGGCGGGAACACAGGCGGCGTCACCGGAGCCAGGATACGAGCGGGGCCGGCGAGGCGGACCTCAGCGCGGGGGGAAGCCCTCGGCGCGGTCGACGATGAACTTGGGGCGCGAGCGGACCTCCTCGTAGATGCGACCGATGTATTCGCCGAGGATGCCGATGGAGATGAGCTGGATGCCGCCGAGGAAGAGGATGAGGATGACGATGGTGGGGTTGCCGGAGGCGAAGTTGAACAGGCCGAGCAGCTTGGCGGCGAGGTAGAGGACGGCGAAAAGCAGGGAGCCGAAGGCGAGGACGAATCCCGCCATCGTGCTGAGGGAAAGCGCGTAGGTGTAGAAGCAGAAGATGCCGTTGAAGCCGATGCGCAGGGAGCCGAAGAAGCGGTTGTAGTTGGTCTCGCCGGCGAAGCGCGCGGGCCGGTCGAACGGGATGATGGCCTGCTTGAAGCCGACGACGGCGACCATGCCGCGGAGGAAGCCGTGGCTCTCCTTGAGGCGCACGACCTCGAGCACGACGCGGCGGGACATGAGCCGAAAATCGCCGGTGTTGGGCGGGATGCGGACGTCGGCGATCTTGTTGATCACCTTGTAGCCGGTGGCGGCGACGGTCTTCTTGATCCACGGCTCGCCGGTGCGCTGGCGGCGCTGGGGCAAAACGACATCGTAGCCCTCGCGCCACTTGGCGACCATCTCGTGGACGAGCTCCGGCGGATCCTGGAGGTCGACGTCCATCACGATGACGGCGTCGCCGGCGGAATACTGGAGGCCGGCGAGCGTGGCCATGGGCTGGCCGAAACGGCGGGAGAATTTGAGCAGCTTGATCCGCGAATCGGCGGCGCGGTGCTCGAGCACGACGTCCTCGGTGCGATCCGGGGACGGATCGAGGGAGAAGATGATTTCGTAATCCTCGGTGACGCGCGCGAGAATCGGGCGCAGGCGGGAGAGGAACTCGGGGATGTTCTTCTCTTCCTTGTAAACCGGGACGACGATGCTGAGGAGCATTGGGCAAAAACGGCAGAAAGGGGAAGGTGCGGAAAGCAGAAAGACGACGGCGGCCGGGCCCGGACGGCGGCCGGATCACGGGTCGGCCGGAGGCGGCAGCGGGGCGGCCAGCAGCAACAACCCGGGGAACTCGGCGGCGGTGGTGCTGCCGCCGAGGGGGTTGCCGCCGATATGGACGGAGCCGGGGTCGGCAGGGAAGGCGGGCAGCGGGGCGCGCCAGAGCGGAGCGCCGTCGAGCCGGACGAGCAGTTCGCGCGACGGCCGGACGATCGGCAGCCAGAATTCCAACGTGTGTTCGCGGGACGGATCGAGGGCGAATTCCGGACCGGCGTGCATCGGCTCGCCCCAGTGGTCGTAGCCGAGGGCGGCGCGGCCGTCGGCCGACCAACGCAGGATCAGGAAATCGCCGGCACCGGGGCGGCCGCCGGTGGCCAGCGGGAGCCAGCGGTCGGCGAGGCCGACCGGGAAACCGATCCGCACGCGGACCCCGCCGAGGGCCGGGGGGGCGAAATCGGCCGGGTCGATCGGGCGGACGGCGAGGATCGTCCCGGAGAAGGCGGGCGGACCGGCGAGGGCGAACGGCGCGGAAGCGGCGGCGAGCGGGACGACGGGATGGTGCCAGAGGGGCAGGGCGTCGAACTGCACCCGCAGGGCGCCGCGCCGACCGTCGAAACCGGCGAAGTCGCCGCCGAAGGAAAGACGCAGGAGGTGGCGCGCGCCGGGCGGGGCGGCGACGACGGGCGAAAAGCGGGGCGCGATGTCGCCGGGTTCCGAATACGCGAGGCGGAGGCGATCGCCGCCGAGGTAGTCGACAGCCAGGCGGGCCGCCGGGGCATCCGGGGCGCCGACGAGCACGAGCGGCTCGGTGCGCGGGGTGCGGTCGGCGGGAAAGACGAGTTCGACGGCGCGGGGGGCGCGGGCGGAGGCGGGGTCGGCCGGGATCAGAAAACGGGGCGCCTGGAGGATGCGGGCGAGCGGGCGGTAGCCGTCGGGCGGGAGGCCGGGCGGCGGGTTGTAGAGCGGGACCAGCGCGAGTGCGGCGACGGCGGTGCTGGCGGCGGCGAGGGCGAGGCCGGTGCCGGCGACCAGGCGCGGCGCGGGGAGTCTTTCGGCGAGCCAGAAGAGCCCGCAGCCGGCGAGCAGCATGATGGCCGGGGTGAAGTCGGCCATGTAGCGGACGCAGACGCCGAAGTAGCCGAGGTGCACGGCGGACTGGGCGGCGGCGACGAAGGCGAAGGCGGCGACGACCGGCGAGCGGCGCAGGGCGCAGAGACCGGCGAGGGCGAGGAGAGCGAAGGGGAGGTTGGGGAGGAGACCGATGGCGTATTCGTAGCCGCCGTGGCCGGGAGGCTGGGGCGGCAGCGCGATGCCGGCGTGAAACGGAAACGTTGCCGCGGGCCGGAGCGGCGCGACGAAGTAGGCGTGGAGATTGAAGCCGAGGTAGCGGAGGCTGAAGTGGTCGGCGTCGCCCTCGACGATGGAGGAGAGCTGGTATTTTTGGCCGAACTCGAAGGGATCCGCAAAGCGGGCGTAATTGTAGACGAAGAGCGCCAGCACGATGGCCGAGCAGCCGGCCGCGGCGGAGAAGAGCGCGCGCCAGCCGTAGGCGCCGCGCTCGCGCCAGAGCAGCGGCAAGGCGAAGATCGGCGCGCAGACGAGGTAGGTGGGGCGCGAGCCGACGGCGAGGCCGAGGAGGAGGCCGCCGGCGAGCGTCCAGGCGGCGGGGCGGCGGGCGCCGAGGGCGAGCACGAGGCAGAGCAAAGCGCCGGAGAAGAAGGCGAAGCCGGCGGAGCCGGAGACTTCCCAGATATGCGGGCGGCGGAGCAGGGCGGTGATCAGGCCGGCGCCGCCGAGGGCGAGGACGGCGGCGGTCCGAGCGGTGAGACCGGCGGCGGGGAAATGGCGGCGGCGAACGACGAGGAGCGCCGCGACCAGGGCGATGAATCCAAGACTGCAATACAGCAGCACGGCCCAGGCGACCGGCAGGTCGCGGCCGACCAGCACGGCCCACGGCAGAAACAGGGTCACCACCGGGGCGGGTCCGAAGTAGATGTAGTATTTTCCCCGGTAGAACGACGCGTCGTGCAGGACCTCGACGCCGGGCGGGCGGAGGCGCGGGTCGTAGGGGTTGGGCGCGGCGACGAGCGCGGGCGGGACTTCGCCGGCGAGGTGGAGGTGGCCCTGGCGGAACCCCTGGGCGAGCAGGTTGAAGTGATCGGTCTCCGGGTGGCCGGGAGGGCGGAGGCGCGGGAAGGCGTCGAACGAGACCGACGCCGTCCAGAAAAAGTAGCCGAGGACGGCGGCCACGACCGCCGCGAGCCAGAGCGTGCGGCCGAGGGTGTTCACCGGCGGAGGCCGAGAGCGTGCAGACGGGCGGTGACGGCGCCCCGGAAGCGGGCGCGGCGGGCGAAGCGATCGATGGTCACGAAGTCGTCGTGACGCTCGCCGTGGAAGCGGGCCCGGATGCGGCGCATCTCTTCGGCGCCGACGGTGTGGATCGCCTGCGACGTTTTTTGCTCCGAGTGGACGCGGAAGGCGCCGAGGAAATACGGCAGGCGGACCATCGTGCAGCCCGCCTGCTGGAAGCGCGCCAGGAGATCCCAGTCGAGGGCGAACTGGAACGACGGGTCGAGGCCGCCGACGCGATCCCAGGCGCGCTTGCGCCAGAACATCGTTTCCTGCGGGACGTAGTCGATCCACTCGAGGGTGGCGGGATCGTGCGGCGGCATGACCCAGCGGCCGACGTCGCGGTCGTCCTCGTCGACGATGATGCGGTGGCCGTAGACGACATCGACCTCGGGGTGGGCGGCGAAGTAGGCGGCGACAGCGGCGAAGGAGCCGGGAGCCAGCAGGTCGTCGGAGTTGAGCCACGCCATCAGGTCGTCGGGCCCGAGGTCGGCTTCGAGCCGGGCGAAACCGCGCCGGATGGCGTCGGCCTGGCCGTGGTCCTTGACGGATTCCCAGTGGCGGAGGCGGTCGGCGTGGGCGGCGATGAGAGCGGGGCTGCCGTCCCTGGAGGCGCCGTCCTGGACGGCGTAGAGGAGTTTGGGATACGCCTGGTCGAGCACGCTGCGCAGGGTGCGGGCGAGGAATTTTTCCTGGTTGTAGCTCGGGGTGACGACGGCGATCCGGGGCAAAGTGCCGGCGGGAGGCAGCGTGGCCGCGGCGAGACGGGCGTCCCAGACGAGCGGGCGCGGGTCGTAGTGCCGCAGGACCCCGATCTGCATCCAATAGCCCTCGACGACGGTGCGGAAGAGCCAGGCGTCGAACGGCTGCGCGACGCGGGCGCGGAACCAGGCGGCGGCGGCGAGCCAGAGTTTGCGCAGATCGGCGGTGGAGTGGGTGGCGTCGGCGGTGAGGTCCGCGATAAGGCGCTCGCGGTCGGCAAGGCCGCGGCTGAGCGCCTGGATGACGGCCTCCTTTTCGGCGAGCAGACGCCCGTAGTGTTTCGCGTTTTCGAGGTCGTGGAGGCCGGCGGCGCGGTTGGCAGCGGTGCGGCGGAGCTCCGCGAGCTCGGCGTCGTGGGCGATGCGGAGGGCCTCGAGATTGCGGATGTGGACGACCTGATCGGCGATGGTGCGGGCGGCGCGGGCGGGCTCGGCGGGAAGGTCGGCGAGGGATTTCTCGAGGACGAGTTTGTCGGCCTTGAGCTGGTTGTTCTCGGCCTGGAAGTGGCGGACGTGGCCGTCGAGGATGAAGATGGTTTTTTCGCGCTCGTCGCAGACCTGCTTGAGGGCGGCGATCTCGGCGTCCTTGCCGTCGGCGGCGGCCTTGAGGCGGCCGATCTCGTCGTCTTTCTCCCGGTCGAGCGCGGTGAGTTCCTCGAGCTTGCGCTGGCGGGCCTGCAGCGCGGCGGAGGCGGTGCGTTGGCGGGCGGAGGCGGCGGCGTAGGTCGCGAGCAGTTGGGCGGGCGGAATCGCGTCCGGGAGCGCGAGCTCGCGGACGGCGAACGGCGCGGCGGGATCGGCGAGGACGGCGTCGAGGGCGGCGGTGGCGGCGGCGACGGAAACGCCGGCGAGGCAGGGCGTCTCGTCGGCGGAGAACGCGCAATCCCAGCCGCAGCCGAAACACGGCAGCGGGTGGACGAGGGCGAGGCCGCGGCCGGCGGCGGGGACGAAGCGGGGCCAGGTGCCGCCGCCGAAAAGCGCGACCACGGGCAGGTCGACGGCGGCGGCGAGGTGCATCGCGCCGGTGTCGTTGCCGAGGTAGAGGGCGGCGGAGCCGAGCAGCGCGACCAGCGCGCCGAGGTCGCCGGGGCCGCCGGTCCAGACGAGGGGCGACGCCGGGCCGGAGGGTGCGAGCGGCGGCGGAACGGCGGCGGCGACGGATTCGAGGTAGGGGCGCTCGGCGTCGTGGCCGACCAGGACGGCGGGCAGGCCGTGGCGGTCGCGGAGGTGGGCGAGCGCGGCGGCGTAGCGGGCGGCGGGCCAGGTTTTTTCGCGGACGTTGGCGAAGCCGGCGGCGGCGCAGACGGCGTAGCGGCCGGGGGCGAGGCCGTGGCGTGAGAGGAAGTCGGATACGGCGGGGACGGGGGGCGGCGCGAGGCGGGGCGCGGCGGGCGCCACGCTGCGGCCGAGGAGGGCGGCGGCGAGGCGGAGGTTGCGCTGCCAGTCGGGCTCGGCGGCGGGGACGGCGACGGTCTCGGCGAAGGCGGTGGCGGCGGGG
>JACCDX011660921.1_pt1 | contig 14246 bp, 14 predicted proteins | sample 7449681 | NCBI WGS metagenome assembly JACCDX01 (sample SAMN15323450, study PRJNA562643) | freshwater metagenome | isolation source: river surface water | place: USA:Blue River Watershed | collected 2017-08-18
ACCAGGTGGCGGCGAACTATCAATATCACAAAATGGTTCTGTGACCAACGTCATCCCTTGTGATGGCGCATCGTTCTCAAATGGTGTTGCCAGATTAACACTATCATCAAACCCACAAGGTCAGTGCATACTGCGCCTGTCAAAAACAGACGTTGGCATTGGAAAGGTTGGGGTTTGCGCTGTGTCTCCTACACCAGGAGCAAGAGAGAATGGGGCGCAAGAGGGCGGCGGCCTTAACGTATTTGCTGCGCCTGGGCGTCGATTGCAGGACTTAAGTGAATCAGTAATACAGGGTTCATGTAACAACGCATCTGGGTTGATAATGGCGCTCGGCTTTAATGACAACCAACTTAACGGCACTGGTCAGGAATCAGGGCGAGCTGCATTCACTCAGCGAATTGATTGGTTGATACAATATTGCAATCAGTACGACACACCGCTAGTAGTGCTGGATTGCAGCTGGAAAAATGAATCAAGCAGCTTTACAAGAACAGAGCTCAAAAGACTTTCAAGCGAAGCGGCTGGCGTGTACGTACCACTTCCAGATATGATAAAAAGCGGATCTTTCCCGACTGACGCGTATCGCATCTCAATAGGGATGTGGCACGATGCAGCGCACCCATCTAGAGCTGGACATAAGTGGATTGCAGAAACACTATCAAAAATCATTGGTCTTGGTGTTACGACTAAAAATGAGGCTATATTCGAAAATGACTATTGGATATCAATGCCGCTAGTTTCAACGTACTCCAATACAGTAGTCAACCTGCCTAGAAACTTGTCAGCATACAAAATAGGAAAGGACTCAATAAAGATAAGAACGCAACTAAGGGTAACGGCTGGTGGTAACTTTACACCAGGCCTTCATGACATATGCGGGCCATCGGCAGGGTCTTTATTTAAGATTAAGCCTCCGCTAGACCTAAACTTGTTTGTAACAACGAAAGAATGCGGAAGGTCTTCATCAACTGGAGTTCCACAAAACTACGCAGTCTTGTACGGGAACGGACTGTTGCAAATGATACGCGACGCTTCAGTTACATCAACATCAATGAACGGGACAGCCAGTATAGAAATAGACGGGAAAGAGTCGCACTAATAATAAAAAGCCCCTCAAGCAGGGGCTTTTTATCACGGACGTCTCATGTCTTTGTTTGCACTCGCCCTGGTTGAACCAACCCAGTACACCACTGCACCAGATAACCATCCAGACAACTGACCGAGCATGAAGTTAACCATGTCACGATTGCCGTCCGGTAATACCATGAACAGCAGTGCGTTAAATGCACAGGCAAACATCACCATCAGTGATAACGTCAGCACAGATGGCATCCAGTGATGTTGATGGTTAACCCTGGCACTCTGCACATCTGCTGTCTCAATCCTCAGTCGTTCGTTCTCCAGACCTTGTAGTCGCTCGATGTGGGTGGTCTCAATCTGTCTGAGTTTCAGTGCTGCATCAGGGTCACCCTTGATAGCAGTGAGCACCTGGTCAGGTGTGGCATCAGGAGATACACCAAACTGTGCCGCGATAATTGAACCAACTGCTCCTATCACCGAACCGGCTGGACCAAAAAGGGCTCCACCCAATAGGGGAGCCCCTGCTTTTATTATTGTATTTCCGACATCTTTCCAATCCATTCTGTAAACCTCTCTATTCATGTAAAAAGTTATGACGAATCGAATCATCCCACAAACACCATTCGGTGTATCCATCAAAGATAGTCGTGAACTCTGCTTGTCTATAACAAGATAGCAGTTCCTTCTCTAGTCCTGCAATGTAATCACCACTACCTTCGATAAGTTCGATTCGAGTGAAAGAGAATGGTGTTGAACTAGATAACTGGATATTCCGTTGGTCAGGCTTATTGGTGATACCTATCTTCATGTATCTACCACAATCAGAGCGAAGAACATAGAGAAATCCGCGCTTGGTTTTGTCAAAACCGTGTTTTGCACAACTAGGGCAACCTTGACCACTTAGATGTTTGTTCGGAGTCTGAGTGAACGGTCCATGTTCATGGCAGATTATGTTAACTTTTGTGTGAGTATTGACGTAATCAGAGTTAGAATAGTCGTATTTGTTTCCGTGGAGTAATAATGAACGAGTAACAAATTTTAATTTACTCATTCTATTGATATCAGAAACTCTAGATGTAGCACAATATGAACAACCCTTACCTAATAAATGCTCTGATGGTGCTTGACTAAATGGTCCGTGTTTTTTACAAATAATTTTTATTTTTATTTTACTTGATTTGTAATCAACACTTTCATAGCAATAAGTATCACCATGGATAGACCTAGCTGATTCAATGAAAGAATTACTGTCATGCTTTGTTAAGCCTGAACAACGGTAACACCCTTGACCATTAAGATGTTTATTTGGTGTCTGTTCAAACAAACCGTGTTCTTGGCAACAGACCAACAATTTAGTTTTGCTGTCTTGATAAACAGAAAATGCATAACCATACTTGTCACCATGAACAGCGCGAGCACGGTCAATAAATTCAGATGTGGTGAGTTTTCGCATTGACAACCTCGCTGAAGGTTCGCTGGAAGAGTGATGTGGCGGGACACTCAGCGCAGTGTCTTTTCGGCCGCTAAACCTAGCCACGTTACTAACTGTAAATCTATTGTCCCAGGTGGTCAACCCTCCAGCATTTTACGAGCGAGTCGTGATGAATGTGGTTGAATGATGCGAGCAGCCTTTTCAAAGAAAGCCTCATCAACAGCGGCATAAACTTCAATGACCCAAGGGTTATCTGTCGGATCAGTCATCACCCCGAGTGTGTCAGACTCTGACAAAACAAGAGTTCTAAGAGGGATTATACATTATCTTTATTACGAATCCATAGCTCCATATCGTAAATTTTGAACCATCCGACGAGTCCATCCTTTCCCGTAAGCGTCCCATGTCTTCACCTCAGTGAAATACTGGAGACGTTCAGCGATGAACAGCATCAGGACGTCGTTGATATTCATGGCACTGATGGCCTTCAGTGTTTTCGGACCAAGGATACCATCGTCTTTCACACCTACAGCTCGCTGGACAAACTGGATTGCTCGACCAGACCCGTGGTTGATTGCTGCGTCAAACATCTGGTACGCCAGAGCACTCGGGTAACTGTTCATCTTCAGAGCGACCCACCAGTCCTCATAATAAATGGCTTTGGCCTGTGATACTGTGATTTTCTCAATGTCAAGGTGAGGGTAAGTCATTGCTGCCAGACCGAACTTGGTTCCCTTCAACTCACCCTGACCGACCACACCGCTTGTCCAGTTACCTCGGTCACGACTGTCTTTCTGAAAACCACCCTCGTGACCAATTACTCGGTCAAATACAACATCAAACATGTTTTTACTCCATAAAATCAGATACTGTCTTTACCACCCAATCTTTCTTTGGTGCTTGTTTTTCACTTTTCACCACTGACCCGTCTGATATCGGACATGACGTGGGTACTCTCCAGAAAATGATTTCTCCTTTTGTGTAATCAGCAGAGTGAGGTACTACAAATCCAGATAATTCACAACCGAATATCCAATTTCGGTTACCAATCTTGGTTAAGTTTTTACAATTTCCGCAAGTCTTTTCCATCTTTCTCTTCCTCTCTTTTTGACCACATTTCATGTAACTGGTGGTAGTGATAAGCCGTTTCGCCATTGGGTGCTTCTTCCATCATCCTTCGACACCACGTAGCTGGGTTCTCTGGCATTGCTGCTCGATCCTTATTCTGAGTTTCTCCATTTCAGATGCAGTATACTCCGCTTGACAGCGAAGGACATTAACACCGAACGTCATCTCGAATTCAGCTTGAACCAGTGCAGGTGACATCCCCGTTGTTTCCCACATCATCAGGCTCCACTTCTGTATCCAGTGACGGAGGATATCCAGGTTGCTCTGACGAGTAGCGTGGTTGTTCACTGCTGCTCGCTTGAATGTCAGGTGGTCAGGGAGTTTCTTAGCGAAATCAGTGACAGGAGTGTAGTTGGCCTCACGCTTGGCAAGGAGTTCCTCGACGACGTCAAAGGTCTGTTCCTCCAGGTCACCGGCTTGAACCTTGATCTGACGAACCCGAGCGACCTTTTCATCCTCAGTTTCTTTGTGGCCACACTCAGGGCAGCAACCGTCGATGAACACCAGCATATCAGCCACTGGTTCATTTCCGACGACACCGAATGCACCACACTCAGGACACTCCATCGACTCATATTGAGGCTGGTCATCGACAAATCCACAGTCCCGACACTTACCCTCATAGAACTTCTCTGACCCACACTCAGGACAAGGTTTCGGTTTCTTGTCTGTGAGTCGGTCGAGGGTCCACTCAGGGTCATCATGGGGATACTTGAGACCAAACGTCTCCATCATATAGCGGGTGTTGCCGACCATGTCGATGAGCACACCATAGAGCTTACCTTCAGCCAGTCGCAGCATACGACCGAACTGCTGCTTAAACAGCGAGTAGCTGACTGTCCTACGCATCATGATGACACCAGCAACAGATGGGCAGTCATAACCCTCACCAAGCAGGTCCACGTTGACCAGATTGAGGATACGACCCTCTTTCATGTCGTCCATGGCCTGCTGACGCTCTGCAAGAGGTTGCTTTGAGCTGACTGCTACTGAAGGTATGCCCGCTTCGTTGAACTCAGCAGCGACCTCTTTGGCGTGCTCGATGTTAATACAGAACGTGATCACCGGTTTACCGTTGAGGTGCTTTCGGTACTGCTCTACAGCGTCACCGGTAATATCTGCCTCTTTAGTCTTAATTCTCAGTTGTTTGGTGTTCAGGTCACCGTTTTTGTCTTTCTTGATACCGGTGACATCGATACGACCATGCGCGAATATCTTATAGGGTGACAGCATCCCAGCCTGGATAAGATCCCACATCCCGACAGTGCATGACAGATAGTCGAATATCCCGTCAGCATGTGAACCAAGACCTTTCTTGTCGCCACGGATAGGTGTGGCGGTGAAACCAATACCGCGAGCATTCGGCATCGACGACAAGACTGTGTGCCATTGGTTTCCTTCCGTACAGTGGTGAGCCTCGTCCTGTAGCCACCAACACACCTGCTCTAAAAACTGAGGGTTTAGCTTACCGTCACGAAGGCGAGCATTGAAGGTCGGTGTGGATGAGACGATGACAGTGCTGGTGTCCTCCCAATAGGAATCACCGAACAGCGTCAGGTTGTTATTGGTTATATCTCTACGGGCCTTGTCCGAGCAGATGAAGGTATGGGGTACACCGGTCTTACACAGGGCTTCAGAGAGCTGGGAAATCAGCACGTCACGGTGAGCAAATATGACACAGATTTCTTTGCTCTGGTAAGCCCTGCGAGCGTATTCAGCCAGCGTCAGCGATTTACCAGCACCGGTGGGGAGGACACACATGATAGCTTTGTAGACACCACTCAGCGCGGCGTCTACGTGTTTGATTGCGTTAACCTGGTGGGGACGGAGGGTGATCACTTACTGGGTTCCTCCCTGACTATTCTTCTGATTCATCATCAATTTCCTTCTCTATCTGGTTAGTCGTCGGTGGGTTCGCTTCACGCCACCTCTTACAGTATTCGTCAAGATACCGTTCTGCACTGAGTAAGTCTTTACCTCCGTGCTTCATGACATAGACGATTAGGTCGTTACGATAGGACATGTCCACCACCATCTGTTTAAGTGTCTCTATGATAGCACGTAAAATATTTTGCGAAAGTGCTTTACTTTATCTTTGTCGATGTTTATCTTTACTCCCGTCAACACAGACAACATTCAACCAACGAATAGAGGAATAAAATCATGGGTCTTATGGAACAACTGCTGGAAGCCATCGGTAAACTGAACACTCGTCTGGATGCACTGGAAAATGGTGCGGAAATTCCGGTTAATGTAACACTGGACGTGACTCAGACCACACCTGGTACAGCCGACACTGACGAGAAGCAGACCGTCGAACTCGACAAAAACGGTATCCCGTGGGATGAACGTATCCACGCTGGCACCAAGCGCAAGAATGCTGATGGCAGCTGGTCACTGAAAAAGGGTGTGGATAAAGAACTGGTTGCCGAGATCATGACCAAATACCAAGAAGATCTGTCTGCCTCAGCATCCGACCCTGTCGAGCCAGTGGTTCAGGCTGCTCCGACCAAACCTGGTGCGCCGTCCAAACCTGGGGCGCCGACCAAACCTGGGGCTCCGACAGCTTCAGCTAATCCGGTAGCCGTTGGTGATACTGTCAAGGCTGCTCGTGCTGCCAACACTCTGGTCAATGACTTCAAGGTTGACTACGACGATATCGTCGAGACCCTGCTCAAGCCGCTCGGTGTCGATGCGTTCGGTAGCCTGACCAGCGAGCAAGCGACTGAAGTGCTGAAGGGTCTGGAAGCATGGGTGAAAGCCCTGACCGACCTGAAGGAAGAGTTCGACGGCATCATCAAAATGGTCGAAGGTACCGAGCATGTCACCACTATCGCTGAAGGTCTGACTGACTTCGTTACCACTCATGGTGGTGCTGACGGTGTGATCGGGTCTGTTCCTTACGCAAATATCCATGAGCTGTACAAAGAAGTCTGCGAGTGGGCAAACCAGTGGGAAGAATTCCTGAAGGGCTAAACCATGAGTGTGGCCGGCATAGATGACTGTGCCGGTTAATTTGGAGAGGACAAGTTTATGAATTTTCCAGACGTAGGTACTGCACTGATAATGTTGTGTATTGTCTGTGCTTTCATCGGGTGGGGTGTTATTGAGCTCATGCTATGGTTGTTTAGCTTTATCAACGTCAGTGTGGGCTAAACCATGAGTGAGCACAGTATTTTCAGTTTCAGCGGTAGTCATCGCTGGTTCGAGGGTCATTGCCCTGCCAGTATCAGGATGAGTCGTGGTTACCCTGAACAGACCAATGACGCTGCTGAACGAGGTACTGCTGCTCACGCATTGGGTGAGTTTGTCCTGAGTCTTGGTTTCAATATCAATGACACGCTCGGTCTTGTTTTCAATGACCACAAGGTCGATTACAAGATGATTGACGATGTCTCGGTTTATACCAGCTACGTCAATCAGCAGAGTCTGAAATATGGAACCAAGCCTCTTCTGGAACAACGAGTGGTGATGTCATCACTCGGTCGGGAAGATGTCTACGGTACTTCTGACTGCAACTTCCTGGTGCCCGAGCAAGGCATTATCGAGGTTGCTGACTATAAAAATGGTTACGGGGTTGTAGAGGTAAAAGACAACCCTCAAACCATTGGTTATGCGATTGCCGCGCTGGATACGTTCAAGATGTGGGACCAAGTCCACACTATCAAGAACACAATTATCCAGCCTAACGGTAACCACATTGATGGTCCGGTCAGGAGTGCTCTCTATCCGATCCGAGTGATGCAAGAGTGGCAAGAGAAATACAAACGGTCAGTCGCTCTGGCTGAAGACAAAACCCAGAAACCCAATGCAGGTGAGTGGTGCTTTTATTGCCCAGCACAAGCAAACTGTCGGGCTCGAATTGAGTATGTGATTGAACATGCATATCTCGATGTCCCGTTCGAAGAGTTGTCAGTGCCAGAGTTGGAGGTGATTTACAGAGAAATCGGTTCCACTAAAAAGTTCCTTCAGAAGGTAGAAGAACGAGTGTTCAATCTGGCGCTCAAGGGTCGTAAATTCGAAGGATTCAAGGTCGTTCGGTCATACGGTCGAGCAGCCTGTCAGGATGAAGACGCACTGGTTCAAGATGCTCATAGTGCTGGGGTGGACACAGGTCTGATGTTCCATACCAAGCTCAAGAGCAAGACCGACTTGAAGCGAATTCTTCCGGCAAAAATGGTTGACAAGCATTTCGTGTCACCTGAACCAGGTAAGAAACTCGTGCCAATGCACGACAATTCACCTGCAATCCGAATCACCTCAGCATCCGAAGCGTTTGCTGATTATAAACTGAAGGAATAAACCAATGGCATCAGTAACTATCATCACCGACATCTGCCGTCTGTCACACGTTCACCTCAAAGAACCGTACAAGTTCCAAGAGGATGACGACCTGAAATATCGTATTGCCTCGATGTTCCCTCAGAGTGGGGTCGGCGTCATCGAAAAACTGGGTATCCAGTTCCCGTCAAGCCGTGATGGTCTGGTCAACGCAATCAAGCAGGTTGTGCTCGAAGAGTTCGGGTTCGAGTATGACCCGAATAACCTGGATTACACCAAACAGTGTGGTATCCAGTTCCCGCCTAACTTCAAGGACGGGAACAAGAAGTTCGCAAAAGACGCTCAAGGTAATCCCGTACCTGGCTCAGTGGATCCTATCTCTGCCAACAACTGGATTATCAACATCAATGCTGATGCTACTGAGCAACCTGGTTGTGTCCATGGTGTAACCCTCGCTCCTATTGACCCTGGTGCTATCTACTCCGGTTGCTGGGGTCGTCTGCAAGTCGAGGTGTCGGCATATACCACCAAGAAAAATGCTCGTGTCATCGCTATCAAACTGCTCAACGTCATGATGTGCTACGACGACGAGTCATTCGGTGGTGCTGGTCCGAAACAGGACGCTGCCAGTGCGTTTGCTGGCATGGCTGTGACTAACAGCAACCTATCTGCTGGTGTCGGCCAAGGTACTTTCCAGCCGATGACCCCAGCCGCGCCGGTTAAACCTGGTGCGCCGGTTCCGCCAAGCAAACCAACTCCCCCTGCTCCTGTAGCAATGGTCGAGAAACTCGTCATGAATCCTGACTCTCAGTACACCTATGAGCAGTTGACTAAGGAATATGGTTGGACTGACAAGGAGATCATCGACGGTGGTTACGCGACCATGCAGAAGCAACCTGCTGCTCCGTCTGCACCTGTCAAACCATCAGCGCCGACACCTCCGGCAAAACCGGTTCCACCGAAGCCTGCTCCGTCTGTGCCGACTACCGGTACTGTGATCATGAACCCTGACTCGCCGTACACCTACGAGCAGCTGACTAAGGAGTATGGTTGGACTGACAAGGAGATCATCGAGGGCGGTTACGGTAAGCCGAATTTCACTAATCCGCAAAACTAATTACTAAACCAAGGGTCTGCCTGATGGTGGACCCTTTTAGTCTGGAGAGATGTGAATGACCCCCGAAGGTAAAGCATCACTTAACGTCCGACTCGCGGCCAACGCACTTGGTTGTCGTCTCTACAAGAACAACTCCGGTGTGGCGTATGATGCAAGTAACAGGCCAGTTTTCTTTGGTCTCGGTAACGAAGGGAAGAAAGATAGCGAGTCAATCAGAACCCCTGACTGGGTCGGCTGGATGACAATTACCATCACACCAGAGATGGTCGGTAAAAAGATACCTGTTTTTGCTGCCATTGATGCCAAGAAGCTGGGTTTCCAACGTAAAACCAGTTACCCTATCGGTACAAGAGAATATGGACAACACAAGTTTTTTGAGCTGGTCACTGGTGTCAATGGGGTAGCTGGTTTTGCTACCAACGCAGAAGACGTGAAACAGCTCGTAGCCGAGTTTTACGAGAGGATCAAGACATGACTCGTTTAGAGAAAATCAAGCAGGCAGCAGAGAACTATGACACTGCTATCAAGCAGGACACCAGCACCAACGACCGTCTTCGTGTCCTGGTCGAGAAGCACGGTGTGGAAGAGGTATCAGCAGCGTCAGGTCTGGCGGTTTCATCGTTGCTCCACTACACCCGTCGAGTTGCTCCGTTGCGAGCTTCACTGCACTCGGTAATCAAAGCAGAGACAGTCCTTAGCAAATTCTGAGGTACTCCGTATGCTGGACAAACATCAGGCGCGGCGGTTAATCACCGCGCTAACGGGGTCGCCTTCTTCTCCTGTTACCTTTCAAGCATTTTATGATCCGAAGAATCAACCTGCACCAGCAGGTGTTCACCCAGAGACATGGACAGCGACACTCGACGAGTCAGTAGACTTTATTGATTTCAAGCAGTCCCAAAAATGCGGTATTTACATCTGCGTCAACGGTACTGATGGCGCTGGTCGTGAAGTCGAGAACATCACCGAGTTGAGAACCATGCTGGTCGATTTCGACGGTATGGCTGAACCAGAGTGGGCATTGGCACCTCATGTTGTCCAGAAACGCGATGAGACCCACGGCCACGCATTTTGGTTGATTGAGGTTGACCCGCTGCTGACAAATGATGAGTGGACAATTCTGCAAAAACAGATGTCCATGTTCTACGGGTCAGATAATCAGGTAATCGACCCAGCGCGTGTGATCCGCTTACCTGGTACTCAGCACTGGAAGAACCCGAATAATCCGGTCAGCTACAGTATTGTCACCGACCACAGTGAGTCTGGTCATCGCTATACGTTCGATGAAGTCCGTGACGCACACATGCTCGACGCTGATGCTGACGGTAAGTTGCAACAATGGATAAAAGCTCGGGAAGGCTCACAAGAAGGAATTGGATATGACAATGACCCTGTTGATATTAGGCGTTTCACCTCATTCGCTACAAACGCAGCTCACCCTGCTGTCCTTGGGAGTGGAAGTCATGAACTCTTTAGAGTCGCCTGTTATGGACATGACCATGGAATCGACTTGGCCCACACCATCGATATTCTTTGGGAGTGGTACAACCCGAGGTGTGAACCGCCGTGGGGTGAGCACGAGAAAGACCATTTCGAAGGTGTGGTCAGCCGCGCATTCAAATATCCGTCGTCAGCCGCTGGTTGTAAATCATGTCGCATTCAGCTCACGTCACTCCCACCATTGCAAGAGCCGTCGTGCGGTTGGGACAAGATGCACGAGACGTTCCACGACCAGGTAAAACTAGATGTGACAGACAGTTACTCTAAACCGTTGCTGCCGACACTTCCGGATGACGTTGACCGTGGTTTTCGTATCTCGTCAACACAGGCTGCATCGCTCGGGATGACGCTAACTGATAAATCGAGTCACTATGATTTTGCTCTGGTGTTCGACGGTCTGAAGTATGATGGTCTGAACCTGATCCGGTCACAACGTCAGTTTTACCGGTTCATGGGTAAGTCATGGAAAGAAGTTCACGACGATGTCATCAAGGCCGAGATACAACGTGTTTTCCGTGAGTACAAACCAGCGAACAAATTCACAGCAGGTGTATTCCAGGTGCTGATGGATATGGTGAATATCGAGAACGTCGAGAATGGGGTATGGATGAACCAACCTGAGCGTGACACCAGCAATTATGCAGTGTTCCAGAATGGTATCGTTGACCTCAACGACCCGACACTGACAGTGATGCCACACACCCAAGAATTCTTCATTATGAATGAGCTGGATTATGACTTTATTCCTGGTGCTCAGTGCCCGACCTGGTTGAGCTTCCTGAGCAGTATCTGGGGTGACAACACAGCACTGAAAAACCAGCTGCAAGAATACATGGGGTATTGCCTGACCGCTGACAACTCGCTGCAGCGATTTGGTCTGTTCATCGGCAAAAGTCGTGCTGGTAAGGGGACGATCACTCGGGTACTGACCAATCTGGTCGGTAGGGAGAATATGACAGCGCCATCACTGTCTAACTTCGTCAAGGACTCTGCGCTACACGAGATGAGCAAGGCGTCACTAGCTCTCGTGCCGGAAGCCCATGAGTTGCACCCGAGCATCCGTGACAGCGTCCTGAGCAACCTGAAGGCCATTACCGGTGGTGACCCTGTGAACTACCACGTCATGTATAAGGGTGGTCAGTCGTCCGTCTTGAGTCTGAAGGTGGTCATCAGTACCAACGGGATGCCCAAGTTCAACGACCCGAGCGGTGCGCTGATGAACCGTGCTCTGGTGTTCAAGTTCACCAAGTCGTTTGCTGGGATTGAGGACACTATGCTCGACGTGAAACTTGAGGCTGAGATGCCTGGTATCACCCAGTGGGCAATCGAAGGTCTCCGTCGTCTTCGTGCAAACGGTAAATTTACCGAGGCCGCTGACGGTCGTGAGCTGAAGGATGAGATGAAAAAGGACATGTTCCCGCTGTCAGGATTTATCGAGGACTGCTGCAACATGGTTCCGACTGCGTTCACCCAGCTTGAGGACATCTACCGTGCTTACCGGATCTGGGCATCGTCTGAAGGACTGAAATCACCGATGACAAAGGTGACGTTCAACCAGGTGTTACGCAATAGTGCACTCGATGTCACTCACGAGGGTGGTGGATACAGAGGCTTGTCACTGAAGCCTATGATGACTGCGGAAAACGTTCTGCGATTTAAATGAGTAAACTACTTTACAATCGGTGTGACTGGGTATACTGTTTACTCATCACACCGATTTACTTTATATGAGGACTAACATCATGAAAGACTATGTAAACACAGGTAAACCCAGTGCTATGCGTCGATTCTGGCGCAAACATGATGATGACTGTCGGTTCTGGGTTATCGTTGGTCTGATTATTCTGGCTGGAGGTGTGTTTTGACCAGCGTCACCAAAGACATCGTCCAGCACTATCTGTTCCTCAAACCCTATCGTTTCTGGGATGACACCATGCGTCGTGCAGTCATCTCCGCAAAATACAAGGAGTCACAAAAATGGGCAAAGTTATCTTAGGTTTGGTCGCTTTTCCGTTTCTTATCGTGTTGTTCTTGGTTGGACTGGTGGTGTCTGGATTATGAGAAAATACACCGACTACGCTTTCGATATTGAAACACTACCCAACTTCTTCTCACTCATAGCCACCCGTATCACCGATGACGCGAAATGGAAATTTATCATCACCCCTTGGCTTAACCAGGGTCGTGAGCTGAATTTGTTTCTGCATCAACTGCGTGACTCTGGTGGTCGGATGGTCGGCTTCAACAATCTCGGCTATGACTACCCGATGGTTCACATGATCATGTCGTACAACGGGATAATCGACAACACCACGCTCTACAGCAAGTCCAGTGCCATCATCAATGCTGACTTCAACGACTGGTCTCACCAGATATGGGACCAAGACAGGTTCATCCCTCAGATTGACCTGATGCGGGTTCATCACTTCGACAACCAAGCCAAGCGTACCAGTCTCAAGCTGCTTGAGTTCAATATGAGGATGGACTCGATAGAAGAGTTGGAGCTGGACTTTACCAAGCCGGTGAAGCCGTCTCAGACCGACATCATCCTCGACTACAACGACCACGACGTTGATGCCACCAAGCTGTTCTACAACTACAGCATAAAAGAGATCGAGTTTCGTGAGGCACTATCCGAGAAATACGGAAAGGATTTCATGAACCACAACGACACCCGTATCGGTCAAGACTTCTTCGTAATGCAGCTTGCACAGCGTGGCATCAAGGCGGGTAAATGGAACCAGACCTACCGCTCGCACATCAGGGTATCGGACATCATCCTTCCCTACGTGAAATTCGAGCGACCCGAGTTCAATGAGGTGTTGAATTTCTTCCGTGAGGCAGTGATCAACCCTGAGCAGATGAAAGGGTTCTTCAAGGACGTCCATTGTGTCGTGGATGGCTTCAGGTTCGACTTTGGCGCGGGTGGTATCCATGGGTCAGTTAACCGCGAGATAATCGTTCCTGGTGATGGTCAGATACTCAAGGACTCTGACGTCAGCTCCTACTACCCGAACCTTGCCATTGCCAACCGGTTCTATCCGCTGCACCTGAGCGAGGCATTCTGTGACGTTTACCTGGATGTCTACAACCAGCGGAAACAGTACGCTAAGAAGACAGCCGAGAACAACATGCTCAAGCTGGCCCTGAACGGGGTCTACGGCAAGAGCAATGACAAGCACAGTCCGTTCTATGACCCTCAGTACACAATGAGCATCACAATCAACGGACAGCTCCTGCTGTGCATGTTGGCCGAGCAGCTCATGAAGATACCTGGTCTGAAGATGGTTCAGATCAACACGGACGGTCTGACCTATCTCTATGACGAGAAATACGACGAGCATGTCACCGCTCTGCACAAGTGGTGGGAGCAATTGACCATGTTGGAGCTGGAGCACGTCAATTATGTGAAGGCTGCCGTGCGCGACGTAAATTCATACTTAGCGGTAACTGACTCAGGTAAGGTCAAACGCATCGGTGCATACGCCTATGTCAGAGCCTCTGAGGACGCTGGGACACGAGAGCTACCTTGGCATAAGGACCATGGCGCTGTCGTCGTTGCCAAGGCTGCTGAGGCTGCTCTGGTGAGAGGTGAGAATATCGAGGTGTTTATCAGGAACCATCTCAAGGTCGAGCCTCTGGATTTCATGCTGCGTACCAAGATAAACCGGTCGGACAAGCTGGTACTCGAAACTCCGGTGATGTGGG
>JACCDX010001781.1_pt1 | contig 14237 bp, 11 predicted proteins | sample 7449681 | NCBI WGS metagenome assembly JACCDX01 (sample SAMN15323450, study PRJNA562643) | freshwater metagenome | isolation source: river surface water | place: USA:Blue River Watershed | collected 2017-08-18
CGACAGAAGGGCCACACCGAGCTGTACCGTGGTGCAGAGTACGTGGTGGACTTTCTTCCCAAGGTGAAGATCGAGGCGGCCATCGATGACGCGATGGTCGACCAGGCGATCGAGACCATCGAGGCTGCAGCCCGCACCGGCAAGATCGGCGACGGCAAGATCTTTGTCTACGACTTGCAGCAAGTGGTGCGTATCCGCACCGGCGAAACCGGGCCCGAAGCCTTGTGATCGACCTCAAGATTTGACTCCCTGACCTGAAAGGCATTGACATGACAAAACTGCTAGCCACGTTGTGGCTGGGCATGGCCCTTCTTTGCGGTTCGATGACTGCAACGGCCCAGCCCACCACCCCCGCCGCTGCTCCGGCAGCCACCGCCGCCGCCGCACCCGCAGCCCCGGCTGCACCTGCTGCGGCAGCCGCAGCCCCTGCGCCCGCCGCTGAGGCCGCCGCGCCTGCACCCGTCCCCAACAAGGGCGACACCGCCTGGATGATCGTGGCTACCGTGCTCGTCATCCTGATGACCATCCCGGGGCTGGCCCTGTTCTACGGCGGTCTGGTCCGCAGCAAGAACATGCTGTCGGTGCTGATGCAGGTCTTTGTGGTCACCTCGATGATCTATGTGCTGTGGGTCCTGTACGGCTACAGCGCGGCGTTCACCGCGGGCAACCCGATCATTGGCACGCTGGACAAGCTGTTCTTCAAGGGCATCACCCCTGACAGCGTGGCAGCCACCTTCAGCAAGGGTGTGGTGATTCCCGAGTACATCTTCGCAGCGTTCCAGGCCACCTTTGCAGCCATCACGGCCTGCCTGATCGTGGGTGCTTTCGCCGAGCGTGTGCGCTTCTCCGCGGTGCTGCTGTTCTGTGCCCTGTGGTTCACCTTCAGCTATCTGCCGATCGCTCACATGGTGTGGTATTGGGACGGCCCAGACGCCATTACCGATGCGGAATCGCTCGAGAAGGTCACCGCTGCGGCGGGCTGGCTGTGGGCCAAGGGTGCGCTGGACTTCGCGGGCGGTACCGTGGTGCACATCAACGCTGCCGTCGCCGGTCTGGTGGGCTCGTATGTGGTGGGCAAGCGAATTGGTTTCGGTCGCGAGTCCATGGCCCCGCACAACCTCACGCTGACCATGGTGGGTGCTGCCATGCTGTGGGTGGGCTGGTTTGGTTTCAACGCCGGTTCCAACCTGGAAGCCAATGGCGTGACGGCGCTGGCCTTCATCAACACATTGGCCGCCACCGCCATGGCCACGCTCTCCTGGATTGCCGGTGAAGCCCTGACCAAAGGCAAAGCCTCCATGCTGGGCGCTGCCTCTGGCGCGGTGTCGGGTCTGGTGGCGATCACCCCGGCTTGCGGTTTTGTCGGCCCGATGGGCGCCATCGTGATCGGTTTGGCAGCGGGCCTGCTGTGTCTGTGGGGCGTGTCTGGTCTGAAGCGTCTGCTGGGTGCTGACGACTCACTCGACGTCTTCGGTGTGCACGGCGTGGGCGGCATTCTGGGCGCTTTGCTGACGGGTGTCTTTGCTGCCCCGTCGCTGGGTGGTACGGGCGTGTTCGACTACGTGACCAACGCGGCCAATCCCGAGTACTCCATCGCCGGTCAGGTCTGGATCCAGTTGCAGGCCGTCCTCACCACCATCGTGTGGTCGGCCGTGGTGTCCTTCATTGCCTACAAAGTGGTGGACCTGGTCTTGGGTCTGCGTGTCAGCGAGGAAGACGAGCGCATGGGTCTGGACATCAGTTCCCACGGCGAGTCGGCCTACAACCGTTGACCCGACTCTGACAGGACACCGGTCAATTTTTACGGATTGTTCTCTCTCCTTGGACTTAACCCGCAGGCGCAAGCCTTGCGGGTTTTTTTTGGGTGATATTTCAGGGGACACAGCCGCAACGCGTTTCACCGAGAATGGGAACCCCACACCCCAGGAGGTCTCATGATGGCTCTCGAGTTGCGCAGCAAGAACCTGCGCTGTGCACTACGCCCCGACCTGGGGGGCTGCCTGGCGGGCTTGTGGCTGGGCGCCGAGCCCGTGCTGCGCTCGTCCGAACCGCAGGACCTGAAAGCGGCCCGACAATCCGGGTGCTTCCCGCTGGTGCCGTTTTCCAACCGCATTGCACAGGCCCGGTTGCAGTGGCAGGGCACCAGCCACCCGCTGGTGCGCAACAACGGTGATGAGCCGCACGCCATCCACGGTGTGGGCTGGCAACGGGTCTGGCAGGTGCTCGAGCAGACCGAGAGCTCGGCGTTTTTGTCGTACGAGCATCGTGCTGACAGCGGCTGGCCATTCGCCTTCGATGCCTCACAGATGATCCAGCTGCACCCCAACCGCTTGACGCTCACCCTGTCCATCACCAACCAGGCGCATGGGGCGGCCCCCGTGGGGCTGGGCTGGCACCCCTATTTCGTCAAGCGTGCGCACAGCCAACTGGCCTTTCAGGCCAGCGGCCGCTGGGAAATGGGCGCGGACAAACTGCCCACGCACCGCACGGCGATCACAGGCCTTTCGGCCGATTGCGACACGCTGGATGTGGACCACTGCTTTGATGGCTGGCAGGGCGTGTTGACCTTGCGCGATGCGGTCATGCAAGTGCGCATAGAGTCGAGCATGAGCCGAGTGGTGGTCTTCACCCATCCCACACGCGACACCGTGGCCATCGAGCCGGTGAGCCATGTCAACAACGCCGTGCATCTGGTGCGCGATGGCGTGTCCGATGCTAAGGCCCTCGGGCTGGCCGTGCTGCTGCCTGGCGAGTCCATGAGCGCGACGATGGACATCACGGTCGAGCCCGCGTGAGGGCTCAGGGCAACCCCATCATCGTGTTGAACAACACCGTGGCCTTGGGCACCACGGTTTCCAGGCGCACGTATTCGTTCGGGGTGTGAAAGCCGCCGCCTGCGGGCCCGACCGCACACACCACGTCGCAGCCACATGCGGCAGCAATGCCCGAATCCGAGCAGCCGCCCGTGATTTCACCCTGCACCATCACGCCGTGCGCGAGTGAGGTGGCGAGATAAAGTTCGGCCAGGGCCTTGGAGCCCTCGCTTTGCACAAAGGGCTTGAACTCACCGCGAATCGCCCAGGTGGAGGTTTCGCCGATCACGCTGGTGGAGCAAATGCGGGCGATCTCGGTCAGGCATTTCTCGCGTTGCTCGAGTGTGCGAATGCGCAAATCAACACCCGCCTTGGCGTGCGGGGCCACCGTGTTGACCGATTGACCACCCTCGATCAGGCCAACATTGAGGGTGATGCCCTCGTCCCGGTCGATCAGCTGTTCCAGCTCACCCATTTTTTTGCCCAGGGCCGAGATGGCGCTGATGCCGTCATAGAAATTGCCCCCTGCATGCGCGGCCTTGCCGCGTACATCAATCTCGAAAAACACACCGCCCTTGCGGCCGATCACGACATTGCCGTTGGGGCGCCCGGGTTCGGCATTGAACACGTAGCGATGCTCGCGACACAGGGCTTCAATCACCGGGCTGCTGGCGAGCGAGCCGATTTCCTCGTCGCAGGTGAAGAGGGCGCTGAGTTGCAGGTCGCTGCGCCCCAGGCGGTGCCAGGCCCGCAACAGGTAGGCGTTCATCAGCACGCCCGCCTTCATGTCCGCCACGCCGGGACCATGCGCTGTGGTGCCCTCGACGCGGAAGGGTCGACGGGCCGCCTCGCCGGCGGGAAACACCGTGTCGCAGTGCCCCAGCATCAGCACGGCGTGGTCTCGGGCTTTACCCGGGTTGACCGTGCCAGACACGCAGGTGAGCAAGCCCTCGGTGTGGTGGCGGTGTACCTCGATGCCGTCGTCGGCCAGAAAGTCGGCCACCCAGTTCAGCACCTTCGCCACCCCCTCGCGCTGGTAGCTGCCCGAATCCAGGTTGACCAGGGTTTCCAGGTGGGCCACGTAGTCGTTGAACTGGTGGTCAAACCACGGCTGAAATTCGGTCTGGGTCATGGGGCGGGGTCCTGGCTGGCAGCGACAAAAAATCCCAGCGAGCACTGGGCTGGCTGGGATTATGGCGAAAGCTGTGCAGCAACGCGGTGTCAGAACGGAATGTCGTCGTCCATGTCGTCAAAGCCGGTCTTGCCTTGGGGCGCACGGCCTGGAGTCTGTGCCTGCGCCGGCGCGCGCGGGGCTGCCGCGCGAGGGGCTGCAGCCCCTCCCTCGTCAGCGCCACCCATGCCACCACCGCCTTCACGGCCGCCCAGCAGTTGCAGCTCGGTGGCGATGATGTCCACGGTGTTTTTCTCGACGCCGGCCTGGTCGGTGTACTTGCCGTATTTGATGCGACCTTCCACATACAGCGGGCGCCCCTTCTTGACGTACTCGCCGGCGATTTCGGCCAGTCGGTCATAGAAAGTGACGCGGTGCCACTGGGTGTCTTCCACCATCTCTCCGCTGTTGCGGTCCTTGCGGCGGCTTGAGGTGGCAATGCTCACATTGGCCACAGCCTGGCCGGAGGGTAAATAGCGCACTTCGGGGTCGCGCCCGCAGTTGCCCAGCAGAATGACTTTGTTGACGGATGCCATGGTGTTCCTCTCAAGAATGGTTCGATTATGGGGCCAGTTGTAACCCGGTTGCGCTCACCCGCGGCCGGGCCAGCGTGACGGGTTAACGCAGGGAAATATCGCTGGTTGTGCTGGGCGCAACCGACACGCCATGGCCTGCCGACGCCTGTGCCGTTGGCGCAAAACGCATGCCCCAGGCGAGTACCAGCCACAGCGCCATCAGCGCGGCGCACCCCAGAAAGAGGCCCTGGCTGCCGAGTTGCTTGGCCACCCAGCCGCCGGCCGCGCCACCGGCAAAGATGCCCAGCGACTGCAGCGTGTTGTACACCCCCAGGGCGGCACCGCGCGCCGAGGGTGGGGCCAGTCGGGAGGCCTGGCTGGGCTGGCTGGCCTCCAGCACATTGAAGCCACAAAAAAACAAAAACAACAGCACGCCCAGCGACCACACATCGGGTTGTCGGCTCGAGACGAAGAACAAACCCAGTTGCACACACAGCACGGTTGCAATGCAGCCCAGAAACAGGGGGCGCAACCAGCCGTTGCGCTCCATGCGGAACAGGGACAAGCCCATGAACACAAATGACAGCAACACCACCGGCAGGTAAAGCCAGCTGTGCTGCGCCGTGGCCAGTCCGGCTTGCACCATGAGCGCGGGCACGGCCACCCAGGTGGCGATCTGCACCGCGTAGAGGATGAACACGCCGGCGTCGAGGCGCAGCAACTCCGGGGAAGTCAGTATGCGCCAGGTGGACCGCGCGTCCTGGCGGGTGCTGGGCGCTTGCGGCCGATAGGTTTCTGCAGGCGTCCACCCCAGCACCACCGCCACGCCGCCCAGGGCCAAACCACACGTGACCCAGAAAATGACGGGCAACCCGCCCCAGGAAGACAGCAGCGGCCCGACCACCAGCGACAGCGCGAACATGAGCCCGATGCTGCCCCCGATAAGCGCCATGCCCTTGGTACGCACCTCGTCGCGCGTCTGGTCGGCCAGCAAGGCCGTGACCGCGGCAGAAATCGCCCCGCCCCCTTGCAACGCACGGCCCCAGGCCAGGCCGGTCACGCTGGTGGCCAAGGCGGCGATCACGCTGCCCAGCGCAAAGATGAGCAGCCCCAGCACGATGACGCGTTTGCGACCCCAACGGTCGGCGGCCAGGCCGAAGGGGATTTGCAAACAAGCCTGGACCAGGCCATACAGCCCCATGGCCAAGCCGACCCGAGAGGCGTCTGCGCCCCCCTCGTAGTGTCGAGCCTCGATCATGAAGACGGGCAGCACCATGAAGAGCCCGAGCATGCGCAGGGCGTAAATCATGGCGAGCGACACACTGGCGCGGCGCTCGAGCGGGGTCATCTGGGTGGGGGAGGCGGCAGACACGGCGGAGGGAACAAAACGAACCGCTATTGTCGCCCATGGCGCAGAGCCACCCATCTGGCCCGCCGGATGGGCCTCGGCCGGTGGGTCGGGCTGAACGGCGCACGCGAGGGGGGTGTTACGGCGCACAGCCAGGTTGGCTATCATGGCAGGTTGCTTGTGATTCGCCCAACGCTGTGAACGACTCTACCGCCGGCACGTATCTCGCCCAGACGCATGGCTGCATCAGCGTGAGGGGTGCGCGCACCCACAACCTCAAGAACATTGACCTGGATATCCCCCGACACCGTCTGGTGGTGATCACCGGCTTGTCCGGGTCGGGCAAATCGAGTCTGGCGTTTGACACCCTGTACGCCGAGGGGCAACGGCGTTACGTGGAAAGCCTCTCGGCCTATGCGCGACAGTTCCTGCAACTGATGGACAAGCCCGACGTGGACATGATCGAGGGCTTGTCGCCGGCGATTTCCATCGAGCAAAAAGCCAGCAGCCACAACCCGCGCTCGACCGTGGGCACCATCACCGAGATCCACGACTACTTGCGCTTGCTGCTGGCGCGCGCGGGCACGCCCTTTTGCCCGGAGCACCACCGACCCTTGCAGGCGCAAAGCGTGGCGCAAATGGTCGACGCGGTGCTGGCCTTGCCCCCGGACACCCGCGTGATGGTGATGGCACCCCTGGCGCGTGAGCGCAAGGGCGAATTCAGCGAGCAACTCGCCACCCTGCAGGCGCGCGGCTTTGTTCGCTTTCGCATTGGCGGGCAGATGGTCGAAGCGCAGGACCTGCCCGACTTGAAGCGCCAGGAGAAGCACGACCTGGACGTGGTGATCGACCGCCTCAAAGTGCGCCCCGAGGCCCAGCAGCGCCTGGCCGAAAGCCTGGAAACGGCTATGCAACTGGCCGACGGCCGCGCGCTGGTCATCGAGGTGGATTCGGGCACCGAGCATCTCTTCAACGCGCGCTTTGCCTGTCCGCTTTGCAGCTACACCATTGCGGAACTCGAGCCGCGTCTGTTCTCTTTCAACTCGCCCCAAGGGGCCTGTCCGTCCTGCGATGGACTGGGGCACCAGGAGGTGTTCGATCCTGCGCGTGTGGTCGCCTTCCCTTCGCTCAGCCTGGCCAGTGGCGCCATCAAGGGCTGGGATCGGCGCAATGCCTATTACTTTGGCTTGCTCGAGGGCGTGGCCAAGCACTATGACGTCGATCTGGAGACGCCGTTTGAGGATTTGCCAGCCAACGTGCGCGAGGTGATTCTGCATGGCTCGGGCGAGGAGGCCATCAAGTTCAACTACCCGTCTCCCGGTGGGGGAGGCCGTAAGCTCAGCCGCAAGCATCCGTTTGAAGGCATCCTGCCCAACATGACGCGGCGTTACCGGGAAACCGACTCGGTGATGGTGCGTGAAGAGCTTTCGCGCTTGCGCAGCACCCAGCAGTGCAGCGACTGCGGTGGCGCGCGCCTGCGGCGCGAGGCACGCCACGTTCGGCTGGGCGAGGGCACCTCGGCGCTTGGCTTGCACGAGATCAGCCAGCTCACCCTGCGCGAGGGGTGGGACTACTTCAAGGGGTTGCGTCTGCAAGGCGCCAAGGCGGACATTGCCGCCCGGGTGGTGCAGGAAGTGTCGGCGCGCTTGAAGTTCCTCAACGATGTGGGGCTGAACTACCTGACGCTGGCACGCAGCGCCGACACCTTGTCGGGGGGTGAGGCGCAGCGCATCCGCCTGGCCTCGCAAATCGGCTCGGGACTCACCGGCGTGATGTACGTGCTCGACGAGCCCAGCATCGGTCTGCACCAGCGGGACAACGAGCGCCTGATCGGCACCTTGCGCCATCTGCGTGACATTGGCAACAGCGTGATCGTGGTGGAGCACGACGAGGACATGATCCGGGCTGCTGATCACTGCATCGACATGGGGCCTGGGGCCGGTGTGCACGGCGGGCGTGTGCTCGCGCAAGGCACGCCCGCGCAGCTTGAAGAGCACCCGGACTCGCTCACTGGGCAGTACCTGGCCGGGTTGAAGGTCATCACGGGGCCCGCCCGACGGCGTGCCTGGTTGCCTGTGGAAGGTGCCTCGGTCCCCGCTTCCAACGCCTTCACTGCGCGCGCAGGTCAGTGCGGTGTGACGACGCACGACCCGGTGCTAGGCCCCGACCCGACGCGCTTTCAATGCCTGCAGGTGCGTGGCGCCTCGGGCCACAACCTGCAGCAGGTGAATGCGAGTTTTCCATTGGGCCTCATGACCTGTGTGACCGGCGTGTCAGGCTCGGGCAAATCCACCCTGGTGAATGACACCGTGTACGCGGCGGCCGCGCGGCATATCCACCGCGCCCACGACGAGCCTGCCCCCCATGACGAGATATTGGGGCTTGAGCACATCGACAAAGTCATCAATGTTGATCAGTCGCCGATTGGCCGCACCCCCCGCAGCAACCCCGCCACCTACACAGGCCTCTTCACGCCGATTCGCGAACTCATGGCCGAAGTGCCCATGGCACGCGAGCGCGGCTACGGGCCTGGTCGGTTTTCGTTCAATGTGGCGGGTGGCCGTTGTGAAGCCTGTCAGGGCGACGGCATGGTGCGCGTGGAGATGCACTTTCTCCCCGATGTGTACGTGCCTTGCGATGTCTGCCACGGCCAGCGCTACAACCGCGAAACCCTCGAGGTGCAGTACAAGGGCCGCAACATCGCGCAGATGCTCGAGCTCACCGTCGAGGCGGCGCTCGAATTTTTCAGCGCCGTGCCCACCATCGCTCGCAAACTGCAAACGCTCATGGACGTGGGCCTGAGCTACCTCAAGCTGGGCCAAGCCGCCACCACCCTCTCTGGCGGCGAAGCCCAGCGGGTGAAGCTTGCCCTGGAGCTCTCCAAGCGGGACACCGGCCGCACGCTCTACATTCTGGATGAGCCCACCACCGGGCTGCACTTTGCCGACATCGACCTGTTGCTCAAGGTGCTGCACCAGCTGTGCGAGGCGGGCAACACCGTGGTCATCATCGAGCACAACCTGGATGTCATCAAGACAGCCGATTGGGTGATCGACATGGGCCCCGAAGGGGGTTCCGGTGGAGGACGTGTGCTGGGCGTTGGCACGCCCGAGCAGATCGCCGCATTGCCGCACAGCCACACCGGCCGTTACCTGGCGAAGTTGCTGTAAGGGCGCAAGGCGTCACCCCTTGGCGCGTTCCAGGGTCTCCCGAGTCTGTTCCGCCACACGACGCGCTGCCTGCGCAAAATCCTCCCCGCCCGAGGCATACAACACCGCCCGCGACGAGTTCACGATGATGGGCCCTGTGGTGGCGCCCGCGGCGTCGTGCCGCCAGCCCGCCTTGACGGTGGCCACCGCATCGCCACCTTGCGCGCCCACACCGGGGATCAACAATGGCAACGTTGGTGCCAACTCCCGCACGCGTTCGATTTCGGCCGGGTAGGTGGCGCCCACCACCAGGCCCAGTTGCCCATTCAGGTTCCAGGGCCCTTGCGCCAGGTGGGCCACATGCTCGTACACACGCGGTTGGCCCTCGACGCTCGCCAGCCGCTGGTTTTGCAGGTCGTCCCCGCCGGGGTTGGAGGTGCGACACAACAAAAAAGCGCCCTTGCCCGCATATTTCAAATACGGTGCCACCGAATCCCAGCCCATGAAGGGTGAGAGCGTGACCGCGTCCGCGTTGTAACGCTCGAACGCTTCGCGCGCGTACTGCTCGGCCGTCGAGCCGATGTCGCCACGCTTGGCATCCAGAATGACCGGCACGTGTGGCGCCTGACGGTGCATGTGCTCCATCAACCGCTCGAGTTGGTCCTCGGCGCGGTAGGCGGCAAAGTAGGCAATCTGAGGTTTGAACGCGATCACCAGATCGGCGGTGGCGTCCACGATGCGGGCGCAGAAGTCAAAAATCTTCGACGCATCGCCTCGCCAGGCGCCTGGAAACTTGGCGGGCTCGGGGTCCAGGCCCACGCACAGCATCGAATGGTTGCGCGTGCCGGCCTCGCGCAGCTGGTCCAGAAAGGTCATGTCAGGATTGTAGGTGGCCCACCTGCGGCAATGAGCCTGCCCAGCCCGCCAGACCCGGGTCGCCGGTGCGCCAGGCAGGTGTGCCCGCCTCCCGCTAAGATGCCACGATGGCAACCTTGACACGTCAGCAACTGGTCTTGCTGGTGATCCTCACCGTGATCTGGGGATTGAACTGGCCGGTGATGAAACTGGGCATCACCGGATTCCCGCCCCTGGCATTTCGCTGCATCTGCATGGCTGCAGGACTGCCCTTGCTGGCCTTGCTGCTGTGGCATCGGCGCGTGTCCTTTCATGTGCCGCGCAAAGACTGGGGGGAGCTGTTTCGCATCTCCTTTTTCAGCATGGTGGTCTGGAACATCCTGATCATCCTGTCCTTGCAAAATCTCTCCAGTGGCCGTGCGGCCATCCTGGGCTACACCATGCCCATCTTCGCCGCCTTGATTGGCTGGTGGTTGTATCGACAGCCGCTCACCTCCCGCACCTGGTTGGGCGTGGTGGCGGCGGGGTTGGCGATTGTGTTGCTGCTGTGGCATGAAATGAGTGCGCTCAGTGGCAAGCCGCTGGCGGTGCTGATGGCGCTGGCGTCGGCCCTGGCCTGGGCCCACGGCACGCTGCTGATGCGACGCACCACGCTCACGGTCTCCACCTTCACCATCACTTTCTGGATGATCGCCATCACTCTGGCGTTTGGCTTGCCCCTGTCGTTTCTGCTGGAGTTCGAACGCTGGACCTGGCCCACCTCGGTGCAGTGGGGCTCCATTGCATACAACGCCACCTTGGTGTTTGTGTTTTCGCAGGCCATCTGGCTGACGCTGGCGCGGCACCTGCCGCCCATGGCGTCGAGCCTGAGCGTGATGTTCATCCCGGTCATCGGGGTGTTCAGTGGCGCGTGGTGGCTGAGCGAAGTCCTGCACTGGCAGGACTGGACGGCGGTCTGCCTGATCGTGGGCTCGATCGCCTCAGCCCTGTGGCCGGTTCGCCGTGCTGAGGGCCAGGCATAGGTCGGCCCAGGCCTTGCGTTTGTCAACCAGGTTGCGCAGCAAATAGGCCGGGTGGTAGGTGACCACCACCGGCACGCCTTCATACGCATACACCTGGCCGCGCAGCCGCCCAAGCGGCTGCGATTCGATGTCTGCCACGCTGTCGCGCAACAACGACTGCACCGCGAACCGTCCCATGGCGACGATGATGCGCGGACGCAGCAAGGCGACTTGCCGCCGCAAATACGGCTCGCACCGTGCCACCTCGTCCGGATGCGGGTTGCGGTTGCCTGGCGGGCGGCACTTGAGCACATTGGCGATGTACACACGACCGCCCGGTGCCTGCGCGGCATGGCGCTCCAAGCCCACGGCCTTCAGCATGTTGTCCAGCAGTTGACCCGCCTGGCCAACAAAGGGCTCACCGTGCAGGTCTTCGTTTTCTCCCGGCGCCTCGCCCACGATCATCCAGTCCACCTGAGGTGCCTCGCCCGGGGCGGGATCGGGCGCGCCAGTGCCAAACACGGTGTTGCGCCGCTGCTCACACAGCTTGCAGGCCTGGCAGCCGGCCACCGCCTGTTGCAGCGCGGGCCAACTCAGGTGGGCGACCGGGCCCAAGGCGGCACTCTCGACGGGGGCGGTTGTTGCGCCAGCCACAGCAGGTCGGCTTGGGCTGGCCGAGCGCCCGTCAGCCGCGGCCCTGCTGGCAGACGCCGGTGACGCAACAGCGGCGGGCGCTGCTTCAAGCCGGGTGTTCACCGATGCTGTCTCGCTGACCGTCTCGGCCGCTGCAGGCAGGTGCACGCCCATTTCCGCCAACATGGCGCGTCGGCGCGGGTCCAGCTGCAGGCTCATGCCGTGCCCCCCGATGGGTGGCGCGGGACCCGCAGCAGCAAGCTCATGACCACGGCATCCTCGCGCCGACCAGGGGCCAGCGGGTAATACTGTTTGCGCTCGCCCACCCGCTTGAACCCAACGTGCTGATAGACCTGTAGCGCATGCGTGTTGCTGGCGCGTACCTCCAGCCACAGCCATTGCGCCTGGCGCTGGCGTGACCACGCGCACAAGGCGGTGAGCATTCTTCCGCCCAAGCCACGTCCTTGCCAGGCCGGGGCAACGGTGATGTTGAGAAGATGCACCTCATCCACACCCTCCATGGCCACCCAGTAACCCGCTACACGCTCGTCCCCCTGGTCTTGCACCAGGAGAATTTCCAGATGGTAGCCAGCGGCCACAGAGTCCCGAAAATTACCTGGCGTCCATGGATGTGAGTACGCGCTTTGTTCGATCGCCAGCACCTCATCGAACCAACGGTCGGACCACGGAACGTGTCGCACAGCCAGGGTGGTGGTGGCGTTCATGGGGTGGCGGCCTGTCGGAGGGTTGGTCGGAGCGTTGCGGCGGGCGCAGACGCCGAGGTCAACGCGTGCGCTTTGAGCGCATCGCGCTCGGCCGTGGTGAACGCCACCTTGTCACGCAGGTACAGCGGCAGCAAGGTGTGCGCGGCAACCGCCTCGCCGCGCGCCAACGCAGCCGGCGCGAGTTGCAGCAGCGCCTGTGCATCGGGCAGGCACGGCAAGATGCGGCGGGGCGTGCCTTCAGGACTGTGCAGGACGCCGGGCGCAGCGCCCAGCAAGGCACTGGCATTGCCCGCGATCCAGACGGAGGCGTCCTCTCGCCACGCTGTGGGCAGTGTCAGCTCGCCCGGGTCGTACAGACCAGGGGGCATGACGGTGTGCCAGTCGGCGCCTGGTGGGGTCTCAGAGGAGCGGACCTCATAGGCGGCGGCATACACCTGTTGCATGCGAGCATCCAGCACCGCCAGCACCCGCTGGGCACTCGTGTCTTGTGCAAGCACGGGTGGCGCCAGGGCCAGCAAGGTGTCCAGCCCCAGCACGGGCCGTGAGGCGCCGTAGGCCAGGCCTTGCACCACCGCACACGCCGTGCGCAAGCCGGTGAACGACCCGGGCCCACGGCCCACCACCAGCGCGTCCAGCTCGGACACACGCAGCGAGGCCTGGGCCAGCAGCGTGAGCACAGCCGGGATGAGCTGGGCGGACGCCTGGGCGCCCCCGACGCCACGATGGCACCACACCCGATCGCCGGACTGGACGGCAATCGAGAGCTGTTCGGTACTGGTGTCGAGCGCTAGCAGCTTCATGGCGGGATGGGCAGGATCGAGGGTGACACGATCCGACAGAGGTTCATGCGGATTATCGCGGCAGGTCGCCTGGGGGTGCGGATGGGGGAGATGCGCACACGAACGTGTGAGGGTTGAGCGTGTCACGTGCTGGCGTATCTGTACGCCAAGCGTCGGCTGGATAATCGTTTGCATGGACCCACTGATGCCCACGATACATCTAACGCCTCCGGCCCGGCTAACAGGGGGGCTCCACCGATGTCATCGCGGGACCCTGCTGGTCCTGGCAGGGCTGGCGCTCGCGATGCCGCTTCACGTGCTCGGTGCCGCAGGATTGCCCGCGACGGTCGAGGCCGCCTTGCAGCGTGCCCAGGTACCGCGCGAAGCCCTGAGCGTCGTGGTGATACCCGCTTCGGCGTCAGGGCGGAGCACGCCCCTGATCAGCCACCGCGCGCAAGTGCCCGTCAACCCGGCCTCCTTGATGAAGCTGGTGACGACCAGCGTGGCCCTGGACCAGTTGGGCCCCGCTTTCACCTGGAGCACCCCGGTGTATGTGGAGGGCGCGGTTCGCGAGGGCGTGTTGCAGGGCAATGTTTACCTGCGCGGACAGGGCGACCCGCGCCTGGGGGTCGAGCGTCTGTGGTTGTTGCTGCGCCGCTTGCAAGGCCTGGGGATTCAGCGTATCGAGGGTGACATCGTGCTGGACCGCAGCGCCTTCGAGGTGCCCGCACGCGACCCCGGGGGCTTCGATGGCGAACCCCTGCGGCCCTACAACGCCAGCCCGGACGCCTTGCTGGTCAACTTCAAGTCGGTGCTCATGCACTTCGTGCCGGACCGCTCGGCCCAGGTGGCAAGGGTGCATGTCGAGCCGCCACTGGCTGGCGTGCAATTCCCGACCACGGTGCCCTTGAGTTCGGGTGAGTGCCTGGACTACCGCGCGGGTCTGCGGTTGGATTGGCAAGACCCCTTGCGTCCCCGTTTGGGCGGAAACTACCCAGCCAGTTGTGGCGAGCGGATGTGGCCGCTGGCCCACCCCGACCCTGCTCGCTTTGCGACGCGGGCTATCGAGGGGATGTGGCAACACGTGGGGGGACAGTTGCGCGGCAGTGTGCGAGACGGCCCGGTGCCTGCAGGACTTCGCCCCACCTTCACACTCGAATCGGCCCCGCTGGCCGAGATCGTGCGTGACATCAACAAATTCAGCAACAACGTGATGGCACAGCAACTCTTTCTCACGCTCAGCTGGCA
>JACCDX011108228.1_pt1 | contig 14237 bp, 14 predicted proteins | sample 7449681 | NCBI WGS metagenome assembly JACCDX01 (sample SAMN15323450, study PRJNA562643) | freshwater metagenome | isolation source: river surface water | place: USA:Blue River Watershed | collected 2017-08-18
CAATTTGGTTCAACTTCATTGAATGATAGTGGATTACGTCAATCTATTACAATTGATGGAGTTAGTGATTACCCAGGTTTAATACAAAATGGGACAAGCACTTATAATGGATATAATTATATTTATGTATTTAATATTATGATGAATTCATTGGATAGTAATCTTGTTGAATACGGAGGATGGGTTGGACAACAATATTTCGGTAAAGGCATCGATGATACAGCAACATTAACAACTTACAATTATTTTGTAAATTGTCATACCACTGGAAACATTTCATCCAATTGTGGAGGAATTGTTGGTAGTGATTGTGGACATTATGGATATGTAAAATTACTACATTGTTCTAGTACTGGAGAAATTGAACAATATGCAGGAGGTATTGTTGGTCCAAACTCTGGTTATTATGCATCGGTTACATGTGAAGAATGTTGGAGTGAAGGACTTTTAACCAATGAAGGAGGTGGTATTTTTGGTAAAAATGCAGGAAATCGTGGTCAAGCTATTGCACAACGATGTTACAGTGAAGGCAATATTCAATATAGAGGAGGTGGTATTTTTTCATCATTTGCTGGAGCAAGCAATGGTTCTGCTACTGCTATTCATTGTTATTCTAAAGGTGAAATCGGAGAAGATGCTGGCGGTATTGTAGGTTGTTTTACTGCAGATGATTCTGGTAGTGTAACTATAAATAATTGTTTTTCTGGCGGTATTAATAATTCAGGATCCGGAATTGTTAGCACATTATCACCTGGTACTACAATTAGTGAAACAAATACATATTCATCTAATGGTGTCTGGTATAAATCAGATGCTAATAATAATTTATTAGGAATTCCTTCTTCTGGTGTAATTGGTGACATATTTACAGAAACACATGATGGAGAACATTATCGTATTCATAATATGGGACATACTCCTTATTTACAAGAAATTATTAATATAGTAAATGATATACCTGAAATGGTAAAAATACATACCATTACACTTACTTTAGGAGAAACATCAATTCCTGCAATATCTGGAAGTGGATATCGTATATTGAATACTACTACTTTTGTATCTCCTTCTTTTATTAGAAATCATGCAACATCAGAACAGTTGAAGATTACAATGTTAAACACCGGTGCAATTGCAACAGAAAAATCTATTAATTCAAGTTTTAAACCAATGTCAACAAGTATAACTGTTTATAATTCTGGAAGTTATCATATATCTACAATTACATTAACAATTGAACCTTCTTCTAATGTTCCTATTTGTTTTCCAGCTGGAACTCCTGTTCTAACTGATCAAGGTGAAATTCCAATAGAAATGATTGATCCAAAAAAACATACGATTGATTCTAAACCTATTGTAGCTATTACTAAAACAGTCCCATTATATCCATATGTCATTTGTATTGAAAAAAATAGTTTAGGTGATCATTTACCATCTCGCCGTACTTTTATAAGTAAAGATCATAAAGTATTGTATCAACAAAAATTAATTCCATCGGAACAATTACCAAATGCAATCAAAGTTAACTATAGTGGTCAAGTACTTTATAATGTTTTATTGAAAGATTATTCTACCATGAAAGTCAATGGATTAACAGTTGAAACATTACATCCGAATAATACATTAGCTAAAATATATACAGGTAAATTTACACCAGAACAAAAACGAAAATTAATTGCATCTTCCAATAAATTAAATTTACAACAACGTAAATCACAAGTGATTAAATCTAATTTTTTACAAATTATTTATCAATAATTTACTTATAAAATTGAACTTGTTTTTATTTTTTATTTAAAAAATAAAAACAACATGGAATTGGCTAAAGTTCAAAAAACAATTTATAAACCTGTATTTGATCCTGACTCAGGAAAATACATGGATGAATCGCCATTTAAACTTCATTCCAGAAATAATATGATTTATACTTGCTTATGCAATCATAGTCAGTTTAATACATTGACATCATTTAAAAGTCATATTAAGACAAAATCACACTGTAAATATCTTCTACATTATGATTTACATGTTGAAGATAGTCTAGATGCACAGTCATCTTCTAATGATTATCAATCCAAATTTGAATTGGCTCAACGAAAATTTAAACAATTAGTTGAACGTACATCTGCATTAGAAGAACAAATATCACATTATAAATTCTTAAATTTAATTTTGAAATATAAATTAGTAAACATGGATAAATTAGTAAAACCAGATGTATTGACAGTTGATCAATTTGAAGATTGTAATGACACATTTGAAGAAGCTGATGTTGAATCAAATGATGATTTGGATGATGAATCTTATGTAGACTCTGATGTTGATTCTAATGAAGAGTCAGTATAGATTCATTTTTTTATTTATAACAATTTGCTCCTAATTTTGTTTTTGAATTGTTTGTATATCCTCCATTCACTCCAGGACGACCACATGATTTTTTTCCTTGACTTTTTAATAATTCCCATGTAGATGTTTGTGTTGGATACAATGCCATCATTTCATCTGACCATCCATATTGACACCATTCTTTACCTTTATTGTATGCATCATACATTTGTCCAATATTTGCTAGTGTTGCATTATCTTTTTGACAAACTTGAACTGCTTCATCATATGTATATTCACCTGATATAAAATAAGCAGACCCAGATTCAGAACTATTTCCAGATGTATCAGATGGAATATCTCCATCTGGATCAACTATAATATCAACCGTAGATGTATCACCCATCATACTGGTTAATGATGTATTTGTACTAATAAAATGTTTTCCTGTCATAATAAATAAAATAACAAGTGAAATTACAATTAATATTTCTAATAAAATTGTTTGATTAAATACATAAAAAAGTAAACATAAGAATATACTTCCAATAATTATTAATATTGTTAAATAATTTTGATCCATATATTTATTTTTTATTTTTTTTAAAAAAAAATCAATTAAAAAAGTCACAACTAATCTGCTATTTCATCGAGATTCATAAAATGTCCATCTACTTATTCAAAGAAATCAATGCAGAGATAGCATCATCTTCCTGAGAAGGTTCCTCTATAGAAACCGTCTGAGGTGGAACTGCCGGAGGTGGAACTGGTTGAGGAACCATCATATAAATCGGAATCATCATGGGAACTCCCATTTGAGAACCATCATGTGGATGAGAGACCCTCGCGCGTTTGGGCTGAGTCATTTGCTCCACTTGATTCATTTTTGACTTCAATTCAGAAACCTTTCGTCGTTCACTTACCAGTTCAGAATTAACCTCACCTAGATCTCGAACAAGCTTTTTGACATGCAACTCACATTGTTGTTTTTCCAACGTGATATTTTTTCTTGCAGTTCTTTCCGCAGCAAATTCATCGCGACAAGATGCAAGACTAGACCGTGTAATACGTAGATCAGCTCGAATTGCGTTGAGCTCATCGGTTGTTTCTGCAAGTTTCGATCGAGTTTGTTCAAGCATGACATGAATCACATCTTTTTTAAGAAGTTTTTCAGCATTTTGTGCACGCGTTTCAGCTTCTTTTGCACGTTTTTCGGCAGCAAGATATTTCGTCTCTGAAATAATCGCGCGTATTTCTGCATCAGCAGCACGTTTGTTAGCAGCAATAATTGTTGATTGACTCTGTATACACAATTCTATGAGAGACTTAGCATCAAGCATTGTCGACATGATCGACTCATTACTTGGTATTTCCTCATGAACTGTTGAATTTACTGAGCTTTCAGAATCCATTGTCTTTAGTCCGACTGTTTTTGATATGGTATATAAATATATATGATTTTCAATTTTATAAATCAAATACATTTATATTTTTTTCATATGAAACATTAAACAATATATATTTGGATTAATTACCTTATCAGTTGGTATAGAATAACTTTGTTCATCATCAAAACATTTCCATTCATCATATTTAACATAAGCATTATAATGTCCTCCATATGCATTTCCACCATGATTACATATGGATTTTAATTCATAGGTTGAAACTTTTGGATTTAATTCACAATAGTTTCTCATGTCGATTTCAAATGGAACATTTATCATTACATTTTTCTTTAAATTGATTTGATTCAATCGTTTAAAACTAAAAATCAAAATTTCTGGTAAAATACAAAATTTTATATTTTTCTTTACATCTTCTTTTTGCTTTTTATCTTCATTGTACCATCCATTTTCATCTACTAATAATTCTTCTTTTATAAATTCATCTAAACAATCATAAATACTTATATCTTTTTTATCAGGTATAGGTAAATCAATTATAAAATGCATTTCTGGTATTTGTTTTATGATTTCATTATTCATAGAATACAATGTAGAAACATATACCCCATAAAATATTTCTAAAACAGGTGAAAATGATTTAGCATAATTTTTATATAATGTCAAACATGATACTAATAAATGATCATCTCTTGTAACAGGTGTTCCATGAACTGTTATGTTGATTTCTTTAGCAGTTGCTAAATGAAAACAATCAATTAAAAAAGTTAAAAACTCAGTTACATCATTTTGTTGAAATCGTTTGATATCTAATTTTTTTATTTCAGTTAATCGATATATAAATTCTACAAATCGAGTTGGTTTTATTACATATTCTTTATGTGTCATTAATTCTCTTAATGCAAAATATTCTTTGGTTAATATTGATTCGTTGATTTCTGAATCTTCAATAGTTAATTCATTTAAGGCATTTATATTCATTAAACATTGTAATACACTATTAATAAAACATGTATTTCCTATATTATTTAATGCCATTATTTATAATACAAACAATTTTTTTTTAATTATTTTATTTATATATTTTATATGGACGATATTATGAATGATTCGGTTAAATCAAGAAAATATAAAAAAGAACCAACTAAATTAGAACATAAGTTAGAAACAACTGTTCTACCTTCCTTCGTTAAAAAATCATCTAGCAAAAAAAAACGTTGTCCTCCAGGAACTCGTACTAAATGCACATGTGTTGCAAAACGTAAATTAAAAGGAAAAGCTTTCAGCCGTAAACGTTGCTCCAAGGGATACCATTATAATAAAACAACTGGAATTTGTGAACCACCTATTCGATTTGAATCTAGTAAAACAAAAAGTTCAACAAACTATGATACTATCATGGATAAATTTAAAAATATATAAAAAAAATGTGATGATTTAACAATATTTATGAAATCCATAACTAAATCGATTCATATAAATATCACGTAATTCATCATGTTTTTGCACATAATTAGCATATGGTTTAGAATTTACCTTATCATAGAATAATTTAAATGTTAACCTTTTATTTAATTCTTTCAAATCTTCATGATTTGATTCTAAAAATAAGGCATATGTTGGCTGAAGATTGATTTTATTCATCAAATCAAAATAATGACTCATCTTCATTTCGATTGTGTTTTTCTTTTATCTATATATTCATAAATAGTTCAATTTAATATTTTAAAAAATTGATTTAATGATATCTTAATATATAATTATTAAATCAACTATGGATATTAAACTCTTTGATTACGTCGTATCTCATCGCAAGTATGAAGATGAAGATAATGAAAATAAAGATACTCAAACTTTTACAATTCAAATGTTCGGTATCAATGAATTAGGTGAATCCTTTTCAATTGAAATTCCTGACTTTAAACCTTGTTTTTATTGTCGTGTTACCGATTCATTTTCTAGTACTAAAAAAAAAATATTCCTAGATCATATCAAATCAAAAATTGGACCTTATTATTCAGATTCTATTGTTGATTGTGTACTCATTAAACGTAAAAAATTAGATGGATTTGATGGTCAACGTGATCATAAATTCCTTTGTTTTAAATTTAAGGGATTACCTTCTTTTAATAAAGTTAAAAATTTATGGTATGATGAAATTCCTAGCCCTAAATCTAGATTCGGTAAATCTATGATTTTAAAGAAATTTGGTTATAAATTTAATGGCGATTCATTTTTCTTATACGAATCCAATATTCCTCCTCTACTTCGTTATTTTCATATTAAGGAAATTTCACCTTCTGGATGGATTCATATTGATGATTACATTGAAATTGAAGACAAAACCACCACTTGTACTTATGAAATTCAAGCTTCTGCAAAAGACATTCAACCTCTTCAAAAAGAGACATTAGTCCCTTATAAGATTTGTAGTTTTGATATTGAAGCTAGCAGTAGTCATGGTGATTTTCCTATGCCTATCAAAGATTATAAAAAACTTTCTCAAAATATCATCGATCTATCTTCCTCTCATTTTATCAACACCCCTTATTTAAAACGTTGTATTTATACTGCATTTGGGTATGATAATATTGCAGGTATTGAACGGATCTATCCTAAAAAACCTATCACTGTTGAACAATTAGAATCCTTATTTGATAAATTTATTCAAGCACCTCTCACTAATTATGATGAATATGTTGGTGAACGCAATGAGGCACTTGATTTAGATGAAAATGATTCTGATAGTGAACATGAACAAGTAGAATATGTACCCTATGATACATCATCTACGATTGAAAAAATGTTAGCCGATAATGATTATCATAAAGATTGTAAAATGATTGAACTTACTAAAAGTTTAAATGCTTTCTTTCCTTCCGTTGAAGGTGATAAAGTTACTTTTATTGGTTCAACTTTCATTAAATATGGCGAAAAAAAACCTTATTTGAACCACTGTATTGTCCTAGGTGGTTGTTCTCCAATTGAAAATATTGAATTGGAATGTTATCCTACTGAAAAACAAGTATTATTAGCATGGACAGAATTAATCAAACGTGAAAATCCTGATATCTTAATCGGTTATAATATTTTTGGGTTTGATGAAAATTTCCTGTTTAAACGTTCCTTAGAAACCAAATGTGTTAATTCATTCTTAGAACTATCTAAAAATAAAAATTCACTTGCAGGTTCAATGTATGACGGAAAATGGAAAATAGAAGAAACCACCGTAAGCTTAGCAAGTGGTGAATATGAACTTAAATATTTTAAAATGGATGGTCGTATGCAATTTGATTTGTATACTGTATTTCGTCGAGATTATAATCTTGAATCCTATAAATTAGATGATGTATCTGCCTATTTTATTGGAGATAAAGTATCTAGAATAGAACATGTTGAAAATACTACCATTATTTATACTAAAAATTTACAGGGATTAGAAAAAACAAATTATGTTGTATTTGAAGAAATTTCACATACCAATGACCTTTACCGTAATGGTAAAAAATTTAAAGTGATTGATATCCAAAAAGATCATTTCATTCTTCATTCTATCATCAACCCTAATATGAAAAAAGAAGTGCGTTGGTGTTTAGCAAAAGATGACGTTGATCATCATGATATTTTCCGATTATCTAATGGTACAGATGATGACCGTGCAATTATTGCTACGTATTGTATTCAAGATTGCAACCTTGTTCATCATTTAATGAACAAAATCGATTTATTAACTGGATTAGTTGAAATGTCTAACATTTGTAGTGTACCCATTCAATATTTATTAATGCGTGGTCAAACCATTAAATTAACTAGTTATCTAGCTAAAAAATGTAGAGAAAAAAATGTACTTATGCCTGTATTACAATCATCAGATTTTGATAAAGACGATGGTTATGAAGGTGCAATTGTATTAGATCCTAAATGTAATGTTTATTCTGATGATCCAATTGCAGTTTGTGATTATAGTTCTCTATATCCATCCTGTATGATCTCTGAATCGATTTCCCATGATAGCAAAACATGGACAAAAGAATATGATTTAGATGGTAATCTAATATTTGAAACAGGCAAAAAAGATGAACATGGTAGATTTATTTATGATAATTTACCAGGTTATCAATATGTAGATATTAAATATGATACATATAAATATGTTCGTAAAACACCTAAAGCTGCTGCTACAAAAGTTATTTCAGGTTATAAAATATGCAGATTTGCACAGTTTCCTGAAGGTAAACCTATCATTCCTTCTATCTTAGAAGAATTATTAGCTGCTCGTTCTGCAACTCGTAAACTTATTCCTAAACAAACGGATGAATTCATGAAAAATATTCTTGATAAACGTCAATTAGCCTATAAAGTCACTGCTAATTCACTGTATGGTGGATGTGGTGCAAAAGTTAGCTCCTTTTATGATAAAGATGTTGCTGCATCTTGTACCTCAACTGGACGCAAATTATTAATTTATGCTAAAACTGTCATTGAAGAAGTATATAAAGGTCGTGTTTGTGATACAAAAATGTATGGACAAGTCATGACTAATGCAGAGTATGTATATGGTGATACGGATTCGGTATTCTTCAAATTTAATTTAACTACATTAGAAGGCGAAAAAATCATTGGAAAAAAAGCATTAGATATTACCATTGAACTAGCAAAAGAAGCTGGTCATTTAGCATCGATGTTTTTAAAACCTCCACATGATTTAGAATATGAGAAAACATTTTTACCTTTAGTATTATTATCCAAGAAACGTTATGTAGGTATGTTGTATGAAAATGACAGTGATCATTGTAAACGCAAAAGTATGGGTATTGTATTAAAACGCCGTGATAATGCTCCTATTGTAAAGGATATTTATGGTGGTATCATTGATATTCTTATGAAAGAACATGATATTCAAAAATCAATTGACTTTGTCAAAGATAGTTTACATCAACTGGTTTCAGGTAAAATCAACATTGATAAATTAATCATTACTAAATCCTTAAAATCAAGCTATAAAAATCCATTGCAAGTTGCTCATAAAGTATTAGCAGAACGTATTGGAACACGTGATCCAGGAAATAAACCTCGTGCAGGTGAACGTATTCGATTTGTTTATATTAAGGGTGATAAAAAGAAATTACAAGGTGAAAGAATTGAAACACCTGAATTTATTAAAGATCATCAATTAGCATTAGATTATAATCATTATATTACAAATCAAATTATGAAACCAATTCAACAAGTATATGAATTAGTATTGGAAGAAATTCCAGAATTCAATCAAGAAAAATTTTATCAATCATTACAACCATTTAAAGAGTCATTAACTCCTGATAAATATGAAAAGAAAGTAACGATGCTTCGAAATAAGGAAGTCAAACGTCTTATTTTTGATGAGTTTTTAGTATAATCAAAAATTATAATATTTTTTTATATTATAATGTTTAATTTTAAATCATTAGGTGGTGGTATTCAAGGTATTTCTCCAACAGTCACTCATAACACTCAACAAGGTAATTCTATGGTTGCTCCTCTTGGTCAAGCAAGTCAAATTCCTTTAGATCGCAATATGATTCGTAATGTATTCCCTACTACTTATGTAGTAAATGGTAAATTTGCTCTCGGTAATAATTGGGCTCAAACTCCTTTTCGTGTTGCAATGAATGCAGGTGATCTATATTCTCGACAAACTGAACCTGGAGGTGTTAATCAAGTAAAAGGATCTGTTGGTATTGGTCAGTACCGTAATACACGTGGGGGTAATCCATCTGAAGGTGGAAGTGTTCGTTCTGGTAATGGTGCAACTGGTAATCAACATTTTGTATATGATTCATCGGATTATATAAAATACAAACGATTGATGGCAAAAAATAAAAATTACAATGATTATTCTTTTGGTGGTGATCAAAGTAATGCATCTTATCCTTTTATATTAGCTGTTCGTCGTTATTAATGACTTTGGTTTAGGTACTATAGATGATTTCATAATTTTGCTCATACATCTTTGAAAATCAATAGGATCACCATACTTTTTAGTTAACTGAAGAAATTTTACTGCTTCTGAATCATTTTCGAACCATTTAGGATGTAATGCCTCCCATTCATCCAATATATGTTTATATTGATGTTGTACACGTTCTGTTGTTTTTTTTAATAAATTCATATCGGGTTCTTTGTCCCATTCATCTCCATTTTTTATACATAATTTTTTACGCTTTAAATCTAAACAATGTATAGGACGTTTGTATAATCCTAATGCATCTATACTAGAACAAATGATATCACTTATATCATCTGTTATTGATTTTTCTTCATTGAATGTAAATGTCAATTGTTTTACAAAATCATCCCAATTCAATGCATCTTTACATTCATCATTTAAAAATATATTTAAATTAAAATTATTTGTTTTATTACCAATCAACGGAATCAATCGATCAATTTCATTTTGTTTTTCACGTAATTCTGATTTTAATTTTGTTATTTCTTTATTTTCTTCACGTTCAAATAAAGAAATGATTTCATTAGAATGTTCTTGTAATGCCTTTTCCATCATCGTTTTCATTTCTAATTCTGTTATTTTTTTAGGTTCTATACATTTTTTTTGGTGATATCTCAATCCAGACAAATGCTTATATTTTTTTTCACAATTTGGACAATTAAATTTTGATTCTATAATCTCATCATTCAATTTCTTATGCTTTGTCGAAATACAATGTCTATTATAATTATTTAATTTATTCGTTGTATAATTGCATTTCTCACAATGATGCATTATATATTAGATATATATAATATATTTTATATCATTTTACATATATTTTTTATATTATTGTCTAAATCTATGATGTGGCTCGTTTTTATACAAATTTATTTGTATCATGTAAATAGAGTTTAATTATTTTTAGAATTATTATTATATATGATCCCAATAAATATTCTCCTAAATAGTGGCTCATTTTTTTATACAAAAATATACAAAAATTAGTTTATCATGTTAAAATATTGGATAATATATTTTAAAAGTATCATGATATATCATGTGTATATATGATATACATTGTATAACTATTTTCCATTTTTTAGGTTGGACATTTTTTGTCCAGCTCGAAAATATACAAAGACATTTTTTGGTGTTAAAAATTATATTTTATTTATTAATTTGTTATTGATTATGATAATAAATAAGTTCTGGACATTTTTGGGCTCGTTTTTTATACAAAAATATTTTATGATGTTAAAAATGATAAAATAAAAATATTATTCTTATTGATTATCATATAAATTATTGGATGGACATTTTTAGGTTCAATGAAAATACAAATTTTTGTATAAAAAATGAGCTGGGATAAATTGTCTTTTTAAAAATGTCCAGAAGGACCAAAAAATTTATGGTAAGGAATTTAAAAGTCATTTTTTTCGTTTACACCATTATGGTAAGGACCGTTTTTTGCATTTTTAAAAATCTCTATAATTATATTTACTTTTTGAATTTGGACATTTTTTTTGTCCATTTCTGAAAAGTAAATATTAATATAGACTTTCTTTTTTTTTTGAATTTTTTTGAATTTTTTTATTTTTTTTTTATTTTTATAATTTTTTTTATAATTTTTGAAATTTAATTTTATAAGAATTGTATGCATATAACAAAATTGAATTAAAAATAAAAAAAAATATAATATACAATTTTCAACCATGTCCATCTCTTCAGTAGAAGGACAAACGATTGAAGCATCTGCTCACCCTGTGGATCATGAGACGTCCACAGGCATTGCTGTTTCATTAGTCTCTCTTCCATCAACTGAGTCCAGTCATGCGGCTCTTTTGAAGCGGGCTCTTCAGGCTGAACTTCGTGCAAGCAAGGCAGAAAATGACCTGTTTCTTTTCGCATCTGAACACTCGGGAATAAACGCGGTGATGAACCAGCTCAGTATTGAGCATGCCACAAACCTGAAACTCCACGCAGATATGACGGTTCTCCTTGCTGAAAAGGAGGCTGCTGAAAAGCGTGCCCGAGATTCAGAGAGTGAACTCAGTCAAATGAAGATACGGTTCAACAAGGCAATGGCGTTTGCTCGCCATGCTGTTACAACACACCCGGATCTTCATCCTCGCCGGACACAACCCAGTGGCATTCCTGTCACCCAGACTACCCAGGAGGCTTCTCCTGCCCAAGACACAAACGTCGCCCAGGCTACCCAAGAGGCTTCTCCTGCCCAAGACACAAACGTCGCCCCGGCCAAACCGGCCCGGAAAGTGCGATCGAACATTCGCAAGACTAAGGATTCCAGGGCGGCCAGTTCCGCTAAGTCCGCTGTTGTGGACAAAGATGCCTTTTTCTGGGAGAACTGTCCGATCCTGCCGAAGTTGAAACGGGTCAGGTTCGTTGATCCTCTAGTGGAGCTTCCGCTGGTACAGCGAGTCGTGTCTATCTAATGGTTGATGGATTATTTTTTACTTTATATTTTATTAAATTGATAAAAATATTAAATATAAAAATTTATGAATATGTTAATGGATTATTATGATAATGAAGGTGATTCTGTCATGCGATATGTATGTCCTGATATAATAGAAATTGAGGATGATGATGATGTAGTTGAAATTAAACCAGATATAAAACATGAAATCATAACAATAGAAGATGAAAAACCATATAAAAAAAAATATATACCTAAACCTGTAAAACGAAATGTATGGAATAAATGGGTTGGAAAAGCATTAGGTACTAGTTTATGTTTGTGTTGTAAATTAACCGAAATTGATAAAATGTCATTTCATTGTGGTCATATTATTGCTGAAAAAAATGGGGGTGAAATAAGCGTAGATAATTTACGCCCAATATGTCAATCATGTAATTCCTCCATGGGAACACAAAATATGGATGAATTTATAAAAAAATATAAACTTTAATTCCAATCTTCAAGACTATCTAAATCATGTTTATTTTCTAAATATTTTTTTAATTCCATCGGTGAAAATTGAATTTCTATTTTTGGTTTACGAATTTTTTCCCATAATATATCTCGTAATTGTTTTTTATATTTAAGACAATAATAGGTAAATCTAAATTGATAATAGATTTCTATATTTTTTTTTGATATCTTTTTATGTTGATCATAATCTGGTGTATACATCATTATATGATCAAACTCTTCCAATGATAATAAATTAGCAATTGGGCTAGAATCACATATACATATTGTACCCATTTCTTTCATATTTAAATAAGGTAATGATTCAATATAATTATTGGTACATCTTAATACAGATAATTTAGGAAGAATCGGTAGATTATATAACATATTATCATTACAATTTAATTCCAATAAATTATCATAATGATTTAAATGTGATAATTTATTATGACTACAATCTAAAACAACTAATGTAGATGAGGATTGAATCATACGTAGTTGATTATTCCTACAATCTATATATAATATCTTGGGTAAATATGGAAGTTTTTTAATGAAATTATTTTTACAATTTAAATCAGTTAAATATTGCAATGCATGGATTGTATGTAATTTATTATGATGACAATATAATTTTTCTAATTTAGAATATTCACGTAAACTTGTAAAATGATTATACTGACAATATAATTGTTTAAGATTTGGAAATTCAGGTAATTCTTTTAATTGATTTAAAGAACAACTTAAATATTCTAGATGATTCATACTTTCAATTTGTTGAATCTTATTTCCAAAACAAACTAATTTTTTTAAATTTGGAAAACCTGAAATTTCTGTTAATTGATTGTTTTCACATGCTAATTCAATCAATGTTTCCATAGGTTCAATGTGTTCAATGTTATTTGACCCACATTTTAAGGATACTAAATGATTAAATTTAACAATCAAAGTAATTTCATTTCCTATACAATTTAATATTCTTAATTTTGGATAATAAGGTATATCTTCAATTTGATTATGAGAACAATCTAAATTTGTTAATGTTTGAACCATTGGTAATGATTCAAGTCGATTTAAAGCACAACATAATTTTTTTAAATGTTTGTATTCCGATAAATCCGGTATATTCTGACATCCTTGATTTGCAATATTAATCGATTCTATCATTTTGATATTATCTTTTATTTTTGATTTTATTTCAATCAATTTTTAAATAAATATATAAAAATTGATTTAAAGAAATAGTTAGAATATTATATTTAGATATAATATGAAGTACGTTGAACACGTAAGTGAGCCATGGTTTAGCCTTATATTATTAGGTTTAAAAACAGTTGAAGGAAGATTAAACAAAGGTAGATTTAGTGAAATGAAAGAAGGAGATGTCATTGAATGGTGTAATGATGATTTTAATCATAGATCAGTTACTACAACCATATCAAAAATATGCCATTATACATCCTTTAAGTCTTATTTATCAAAAGAAAGATTAAAAAATTGTTTACCAAGTATACCAACCATTAAAGATGGAATCGATGTATATTATAAATATTATACACCTGAAAATGAAAAAAAATATGGTATTGTTGCTATTCATTTA
>JACCDX010022576.1_pt1 | contig 14233 bp, 13 predicted proteins | sample 7449681 | NCBI WGS metagenome assembly JACCDX01 (sample SAMN15323450, study PRJNA562643) | freshwater metagenome | isolation source: river surface water | place: USA:Blue River Watershed | collected 2017-08-18
AACAATTGAAACAATGCAAGTATGAATTTATGCTGCGAATAAGCAAAAATTGCGCTGGATATTACGCCATGGAAATAAAACTCAAAATAAATTTCCTAAAGGCATTATTTATCCAGCACAAGCCCCCGCAACGCTCAGGCGCGCGCGCGCCAGCGACGCAGCGCGTCACGGCCTGCGAGCCAGGCGCCGGACACGCACATCAGGGCCCGGTACAGCGCGCTTGCGCCGGCGTCGCGCTCGCCTAGCAGCCGCTCGCGCAGGCGCGCGCGCAAGCGCAGCCAGGCCATGGTCGCCAGCGCCGATGGCGACAGCGCCATCTGCAGCAGCGACCGGTACACCAGCACCCGGTGCAGCGGTCGCGGCACGCCGAGCAGCTGGGCCTTGTACTGGTAGCGTCCCCACAGCAGGTGGCATTCGCGCGCGCCGTCGCGCAGGCAATCGCAGACGGACCAGTAGCAGCAGAGCATGCCGAGCCGGAAGGAGGCCAGCGCAGGGTCGGCGGCGGCCAGCAGCATCACATAGTTGTCGCCGAAGCGGCAGGCAATCGAACCGGCGCAGACGCGCCCGCCCGCGGTGGCGATGCCGACCAGGCCGCGCTCGGACACCAGTGCCAGCAGGCGTGCGGTGTCGCGCCGGCTCTGCTCGGCGCGCTTGCCGCGTTCGGCCATGCTGTCGCGCTTGAACGCCTGCAGCTGCCTGACCAGGCGGCGCAGCTCATCGGCGCGCAGCGCGGACGCGCGCCGCACTTCCCAGCGCAGGTCGGGCAGTTCGCGCTGCAGGCGGTTGCCATAGCCGCGCAGGGTCTTGCGCGTGGCCTTGCCGAGCGCCGCGAAGTAGGCGTCGACGTCGCCGGGCAGCGAAATCACATAGTTTTCGGAGAAGGCCGCGTGCGCGGCCGGCAGGCGCGACAACGACGCCGGCAGCGTGACCGCATTGAAGCAGGCCGCCTGCGCGAAGGCAAAGCGCGAGAACAGCGCGCGGCAGAACTCTTCCGCGATGTCGGCCGCCAGCGGGATCATCTCGGTCAGCACGATGGCCTGCGTGCCGCGCATGCGGAACAGCAGTACGCCGATGATCTCGCCGCGGCGGTATCCGACCCAGGTGTGCGGCTGCGGCTGCGCGCAGCCGCACAGCTGCAGGTGGCGCATCGACGCATACATGCTGCCGTAGAGTCGTTCGAGCGCAGCCTCGGCGTAGGCGGGGACGGCGAATTCGTGGATCTCGCTGACGATGCCGGCCGTGGCCTCGGCCGGCGCGGCATCGCTGCTTCCCGTCAGGGCCGCGAGCGGATGCGGCAGCGGGGCGTCGGGCAGGTGCGCCATGTCTCTCCCTGGTCAAGCGTTGGCTCATTGTGGAGGGAGCAGCGGCGACGCCGGTTGAGGGCAGCCAAGCGACGCGAGCCGCTGCCTGTGCCGGCGCAAGCAGCCGTCAGGCCGCGGCGCGCATGATCGGCTCACAGGGGAAGGTCCGGTGGGGACTGCCCGGTGTCCAAGCCGGGTCACGTGGTTCGAGCCCATGCTCCCCTGCCCGCCGTCCGCCCCTGACCACTGCACTCCCGGAACCTCGCGATTCAAGTCGGTACCGACGTCCGCTTATCGGAAATTCGATAAACGAATATTTACGCCGATTGTTAAATTGCGAGGTATCCATGTCATACGCTGTTTCAGCTTTTCAACGGAGTTCTGTCGGGGCCAGCGAGCTCTTGCACGACCATTCTGCCGACTTGGGCGGGCCGGCCGACCCAACCGCATCGACGATGGCCATGGACATGGCCGAGGACCGGCGCCCGCTTGAAGTTCAACATCCGCTGTGGCAGCCGCGCGCGCCGCTGATGCGGCAACAGGGTCCGAACATGTCCGTGGAAACGGCGTTCGACCGAAACTATGCTCCCGAGCTTGCCCGTCTGGTCATGCTGCATGGCGAGATCAGCTTCCGGCGCCGGGACGGCAGCCTGCTGGTCCACGACGCGGCACAGCAGGGCAATGCCGCGGCCCTGCGGGTCCTGCTGGGACGGGGAGATTCGACCGAACATGTGAATGCACTCGGACAGACCGCGCTGCTGATTGCGGCGGCCCATGGCCATACGGACGCTGTCAGTGCGCTCGCAGGATTTTTGCCGAACGTAAACCATCAGGATCATCAGGGCGATACGGCGCTGATGATTGCGTGCCGGCTCGGCAATGCGCCGATGGTGGACATCCTGCTGCAGATGGGCGCGGGCATCGCGCTGCGCAACCGGATGAACCAGAGTGCCGCAGACATTGCGCGCGCCAACCACCAGCCGGCCATCCTGCTCAAACTGCGCAGCTTCGGCATGCAGTGAGGCAGGCAAGGGGCGCGCACCGGCATGGCGTGCGCCGCCCCTTGAAGATCAGTTTCCCAAGATCGGCCTTCAGCCGATTTCCGCAATCATCTCGATCTCGACGCAACTGCCCAGCGGCAGTTGCGCCACGCCGAACGCCGAGCGCGCATGTTTGCCGGCGTCGCCGAACACCTCACCCAGCAGCTCCGAGCAGCCGTTCGTCACCAGGTGATGCTCGGTGAAGTCGGGCGTCGAATTCACCAGGCTGACCAGCTTGACGATGCGCTTCACGCGGCCGAGGTCGCCGTCGCAGGCGGCATTCAGCGTGGCCATCAGGTCGATCGCCACCGCACGCGCGGCCTCGCGCCCCTGCTCGGTCGTCATGTCGCGGCCCAGCTGCCCGACCCAGGGCTTGCCATCCTTTTTCGCAATATGGCCGGACACATACAGCGTGTTGCCGCTGCGGACGAACATCACATAGGCGGCGGCCGGCGTCGCGACGGCTGGCAGGGTGATGTTCAGGGACTGCAATTTCTGCTGGATCGACATGAGGGGCTCCGCAAGGGGTGTTCGGAATCGGGTGGGGAATTTTACCGCGACGCCCCTTGAAAGCCGGCTCCGCGCCCCCACTTGCACGCAAATTCCGCAATTTTTCAGGCACTTACTTTTTCGAGGGACAACATGACCGTCGCAGAAAAACAAACCCTGGGCTTCCAGGCCGAAGTCAAGCAGCTGCTGCAGCTGATGATCCACTCGCTGTATTCGAACAAGGAAATCTTCCTGCGCGAGCTGATCTCGAACGCGTCCGACGCGGCGGACAAGCTGCGCTTCGAGGCGATCAACAATGCCGGCCTGTTCGAGAACGACAGCGAGCTCGCGATCACGGTGGGATTCGACAAGGACGCGCGCACCATCAGCATCACCGACAACGGCATCGGCCTGTCGCAGCAGGAAGCGATCGACCATCTCGGCACAATCGCGAAATCCGGCACGCGCGAGTTCTTTTCGAAACTGTCCGGCGACCAGCAGAAGGATGCGGCACTGATCGGCCAGTTCGGCGTCGGCTTTTATTCCGGCTTCATCGTCGCCGACCGGATCACCGTCGAGTCGCGCCGCGCGGGCCTGCCGGCTGCTGAAGGCGTGCGCTGGGAATCGGCCGGCGAAGGCGACTTCAGCGTCGAGGCGATCGAGCGGGCGCAGCGCGGCACCATGATCACGCTGCACCTGCGCGAAGGCGAGGATGAATTCCTGTCGGCCTGGCAGCTGCGCTCGGTCATCCGCAAGTATTCCGACCACATCTCGCTGCCCATCCGCATGCGTGCGGAAGAGTGGGACGAGGAAAAGAAGGAAACAGTGCTGAAGGACGAGTTCGAGACGATCAACCAGGCCAGCGCGCTGTGGGCGCGCAGCAAGTCCGACATCAGCGACGAGCAGTACAAGGAGTTCTACAAACACGTTTCGCACGACTTCGCCGATCCGCTGAGCTGGACGCACAACCGCGTCGAGGGCCGCAGCGAATACACGCAGCTGCTGTACATCCCGGCGCGTGCGCCGTTCGACCTGTGGGACCGCAACCAGCGCGCCGGCATCAAGCTGTATGTGAAGCGCGTGTTCATCATGGACGATGCCGAGCAGCTGATGCCGGTCTACCTGCGTTTCGTGAAGGGCGTGATCGATTCGAACGACCTGCCGCTGAACGTGTCGCGCGAGATCCTGCAGGAGTCGCGCGACGTGAAGGTGATACGCGAAGGCTCGACCAAGCGCGTGCTCGGCATGCTCGAAGAGCTGGCCAACGCGGACGAGCAGGAGAAGAAGGACAAGTACGCGAGCTTCTGGAAAGAGTTCGGCCAGGTGCTGAAGGAAGGCATCGGTGAAGACGCGACCAACAAGGAGCGCATCGCGAAGCTGCTGCGCTTCGCCAGCACGCAAAATGACAGCGATGCGCAGGACGTGTCCTTCGCTGACTATGTGTCGCGCATGAAGGACGGCCAGGACAAGATTTTCTACGTGACTGCCGACAGCTGGAGCGCCGCGAAGAACAGCCCGCATCTCGAGATCTTCCGCAAGAAGGGCGTCGAAGTGCTGCTGCTGACCGACCGCGTCGACGAATGGATGCTGTCCTTCCTGACCGAGTTCGACGGCAAGGCGCTGGTGTCGGTCGCGAAGGGCGACCTCGACCTCGGCAAGCTTGAGGACGAGGCCGAGAAGCAGCAGAAGGAAGCCACGCAGGCCGAGTACAAGGACCTGCTGGAGAAGATGAAGCAGGCGCTGGAGGCGAAAGCGGCCGACGTGCGCGTGACCTTCCGCCTGACCGACTCGCCCGCCTGCCTGGTGTCCGGCGAACATGAGCTGTCGGGCAACCTGCTGCGCATGCTGAAGGCGGCCGGCCAGAAGGCGCCGGACAGCAAGCCGGTGCTCGAGATCAATCCGCACCATCCGCTGGTGCAGCGGCTGAAGTACGAAGAGGCGAAATTCGACGACTGGAGCAGCCTCCTGTTCGACCAGGCGCTGCTGGCCGAAGGCGGCCAGCTTGCGGACCCGGCCGGCTTCGTGAAGAAGCTGAACGACATGCTGCTGGGGATGGCGCTGAAATGAGCGGCGTGACGATCTGGCACAACCCGAACTGCAGCACCTCGCGCAACGCGCTCGCGCTGTTGCGCGAGCGTGGCATCGAGCCGGAGGTGGTGCTCTACCTGAAGAACCCGCCCGACCGCGACACGCTGCTGGCGACCCTACGCGCGACCGGCCAGCCGGCGCGCGCGCTGCTGCGCGACAAGGAAAAGCTGTGCGGCGAGCTGGGGCTGGATGACGCGTCCAGAAGCGATGATGAACTGGTCGACGCGATGCTCGCGCATCCGGTGCTGATCAACCGGCCGGTGGTGATTACGGCGAAAGGTGCGCGGCTGGGCAGGCCGCTGGAGAAGGTGCTGGAGGTTTTGGGGTGAGTTGAGGTCTCGGGGCTGAACGTCGTCAAAGACGCTGGACCCCGGCCTGCGCCGGGGTGACGATGTGGAAGGTGTCAGGCCTCAAAACGGTCATACCGACACAAACCGGCATGCCCCTGCAAAAGCTGTCGGCCTCGCAAACGTCGTCCCAGCGAAAGCTGGGACCCATCGGCGATCAACCCCCGGCACCGTTCTTGGCGATGCGATCATGGATCCCAGCTTTCGCTGGGATGACGTTATCGAGAAACGACCGCCCTACGCCCTGGCTTGCAAGCGAAGACGCCCCGGCAAGCTCAGCGCCCGCCCGTCACATCCATCAATACGCCGGTCACATACGACGCCTGCTCCGACGCGAGCCAGACGATCGCCTCGGCCACTTCCTCGGCGGTGCCGCCGCGCTGCATCGGCACACCCGCCTTCGCGCGGTCAACCCGACCCGGCTCACCCGCCAGCGAGTGGATATCGGTATAAATCAAACCCGGCCGGATCGCGTTCACGCGAATGCCCTCGGCCGCGACTTCCTTCGACAGCCCCAGCGTCATCGAATCGACCGCGCCCTTCGCCGACGCATAGTCGATGAACTCGTTCGGCGAACCCAGCCGCGCTGCCGCCGACGACACGTTGACGATGCTGCCGCCCTTGCCGCCTTGTTTGGTCGACATCCGCAGCACCGCCTGCTTCGCGCACAGGAAGCTGCCGAACACGTTCGCGCTGAACACGCGCTGCCAGCGATCCAGTTCCATCTGGTCGAGCCGGCTCTGCTGCTCCAGCATGCCGGCGTTGTTGATCAGGACAGACAAGGTACCCAGCTGCTCGTCGACGGCCTTGAACACGCGCAGCACGTCGGCTTCGACGCCAACGTCCGCCTGCATTGCGATCGCCGTGCCACCGGCCGCGCGGATCTGGTTCACGACCTCGTCGGCCGCCGCCGCATTGCTCTGGTAGGTCAGCGCCACGCGCCAGCCGCGCGATGCGGCAATCAATGCCGTCGCAGCGCCGATCCCGCGGCTGCCACCAGTGACGAGCATGATGGGTTGAGTCATTGCCTGTCTCCTCTGGAATGTTGTTTGTGCGAACGATTCTAACCTGCACGCACCGGCCCTCCCCTCTACAATTCCTTAATGGCTTCTTCCGCACCCTCGCTGCTGACCGGCTTCCCGCCGGTGATGCAAGCTGACGCCCGCCTGCTGATCCTCGGCAGCTTTCCCGGCGAGGCCTCGCTCGCCGCGCAGCAGTATTACGCCCACCCGCGCAACCAGTTCTGGCGGCTGCTGTCGGCCGTGCTCGGCGATGACCTCGCATCGCTCGACTACGCCGGCCGGCTGGCCCGGCTCGCGCAGCACCGGATCGGGCTGTGGGACGTGATCATCGCCTGCGAGCGCGAAGGCAGCCTCGACGCATCGATACGGCGGCCGCAGGTCGCGGACTTCTCCCTGCTGCACGGCGGCTTCCCCGAGCTGCGCACCATCGCGTTCAACGGCAAGACCTCGGGCCGCTTCGCGCCGCAATTCGACGCTGCGGGCTACCGCACGCTGGTGCTGCCGTCGTCGTCGCCGGCGAATGCACAGCTGTCATTCGACGAAAAACTAGTAAAGTGGCGGGCTTTGCTGTCCTGAGCCCGATCCCATGAAACGCCCGCCTGCCCCGAAGACCCGCCAGCCGAAATTCGCGCCGATCACGCTGTCCGAGCATGACGGCGTGCGCTACCTGCACTTCGGCACCGAGTGGGTGCAGGGCGCGATGCGCGTCCGGAAACCGGACTGGATCGAGCTGGAATACGCGCAGCAGATGATGGCGTGGACGCTCTTCATCGACCAGCCGCGCCGCATCGCGCAGCTCGGCCTCGGCACCGGCGCGCTGACCAAGTTCTGCCATCGCGAATATCCGCACGCGCAGGTGACGGCGGTCGAGCTGAATCCGAACGTGATCGACGTCTGCCGCTCGATGTTCCGGCTGCCGCCGGATGACGACACGCTGCAGGTGCTGCAGATGGATGCCGACCTGTTCGTCAACGATCCGGCCAACCGCAAGTCGCTCGACGTGCTGCAGATCGACCTGTACGACGCGACCGCACGCGGCCCGGTGCTGGACTCGCCCGAGTTCTACCAGGCCTGCGCGCGCTGCCTGAGCGCCGACGGCATCGCCACCATCAATCTGTTCGGCGACCACCCCAGCTTCAAGCGCAACATGCCGGCCATCTGCAGCGCGTTCGACCATGTGCTGGCGCTGCCCGAGGTACACGACGGCAACGTGGTCGTGGTCGCCTTCAAGTCCGAGCCGGAATTCGACTTTGCCGACCTGTACGAACGCGCCGCCGCCATCAAGGCGATGACGAAGCTGCCGGCGCGCTCGTGGGTCAACGGCATCAAGTCGGCCGTCAGCGGTTCGGACTGAACAGCTGCCCCTGGCGCGGACCGAGGCCGGCCAGCAGGGCGGCCACCGTCGGATAGCGCAGCCGCACGCCGAGCTCGCGTTTCATCCTGTCGTTCTTCAGCCGGCGCGACTCCGACATGAACGACAGCAGCATCGGCGACACCTGCCCGGCCAGCGGCGCACGTGGCAGTCGCGGCGGATGCGGCAGGCCGAACGCATCGGCGACCGCATCGAAGTAGTCGCCCATCTTCATGTCCGAATCATCGACCGTGTGATACACCCGCTGCGGCGCGGCGCGGAAGACGGCCAGCGCGATGATCTGCGCCAGGTCGTCCGCATGAATGTGATTGGTATACGGGTCATCATCCGGTAACAAGGCGGGTGTACCCTGCCGCAGCCGTTCCACCGGCAGGCGGTCGGCCGCATAGATGCCGGGCACCCGCAGGATCGCCAGCCGCGCACCGGCCTGCCGCGCCCAGTGGCGCAACACCTGCTCGGCATCGACGCGGCGCACCGCGCGCGCATTTTTCGGCGCCACCGGCCGCGTTTCATCGAAATGGGCGCCGCCGCAGTCGCCATAGACCCCGGTCGTGCTGACGTAAACCACCGTGCCGTGTCGGGGTAAAATGGCGGCCAGATTGCGCGTGCGGCGTTCCCGCTCGCCTTCCGACGGCGGCGGCGCCAGGTGGACCACGGTCGCTGCCAGCCCCTTCAGGCGGTGCAGGCTGTCCGGCTGGTCCAGATTGGCCAGCACAGGCACCGCGCCGGCCGCGCGCAACTCGGCCATGCGGGCCGGCTGGCTGGTGACGGCGAACACGCGGAAGCGATCACGCAGCAGCGGCAACAGCCGCATGCCGACATCGCCGCAACCAACGACCAGCAGGCGCGGCCTGCCCGGGATTTTCAGACCAGTGTTTTTCATTCGCGAGATTGTATGACGTTCCAGGTAAGCGTTAACCCGAGCGGCCGCCAGTTCAGCTGCGAGGCCGGTGAAACCATTCTGGCGGCGGCCCTTCGTGCCGGCGTCGGCCTGCCGTATGGCTGCAAGAACGGCGCCTGCGGCAGCTGCAAGGGCAAGCTGGTGTCCGGCAGTATCGAACTCGGCCGGCACCAGGAACGCGCGCTGTCCGCCGCCGACCAGACCACCGGCCACACGCTGTTCTGCTGCGCGGTGCCGCAGACGGACGTGGTGATCGAGGCGCGCGAGGTGCTCGGCGTCGGCGATTTCCCGGTCAAGAAAGTGCCGGTGCGCGTCGCGAAGCTCGAGCGCGCAGCCGATGACGTAATGATCGTGTCGCTGCAGATGCCGGCGACCGACCGCATGCAATACAAGGCGGGCCAGTATGTCGAGTTCCTGCTGAAGGACAACAAGCGCCGCGCGTACAGCATTGCCACGCCGCCGCATTCGGACGAGCTGCTGAGCCTGCACATCCGCCACATGCCCGGCGGCGTCTTCACCGACCATGTCTTCGGCGCGATGAAGGAACGCGACATCCTGCGCTTCGAAGGGCCGCTCGGTACCTTCTTCCTGCGCGAGGATTCGACCAAGCCCATCGTGCTGCTCGCGTCCGGCACCGGCTTTGCGCCGATCAAGGCCATCGTCGAGCACTGGGCGCATGCGAAGTCGACCCGCCCGGTCACGCTGTACTGGGGCGGCCGCCGCCCGAAAGACCTGTACATGCATGCGCTGTGCGAGGAATGGGCAAGTACGCTGCCGAACTTCCGCTATGTGCCGGTGGTATCGGACGCGCAGCCGGAAGACGGCTGGCGCGGCCGTACCGGCTTCGTGCACCTTGCGGTGATGCAGGACCTGCCGGACCTGTCCGGCCACCAGGTGTATGCGTGCGGCGCGCCGCTGATGGTCGACGCCGCGCAGAAGGACTTCACCGCACAATGCCAGCTGCCGGAAGATGAGTTTTACGCCGACTCATTCACCTCCGAAGCCGACCTGGCCGCAGCCTGAACGCTGCCGCCAGCCCCCCATTCAAGCCGACCATGAACAAACCCGAAGCCGTGAACAAGTCCTTCGACCAATACAACACCGACGCGCTGCTCTACATCACCAACCGTCCGCCGCTGGTCTTCACCGAAGGCCAGGGCATGTGGCTGACCGACCATGACGGCAAGCGCTATCTCGACTGGCTGCAGGGCTGGGCGGTGAACTGCCTCGGTCACTCGCCGCAATGCATACAGGACGCGCTGACGGCGCAAGCGAAGAAAGTAATCAATCCGTCGCCGGCGTTCTACAACGAGCCGTCGATCCGTCTTGCGTCGCTGCTGACGCAGCACTCGTGCTTCGACCGCGTGTTCTTCGCGAACAGCGGCGCCGAGGCGAATGAAGGCGCGATCAAGCTCGCGCGCAAATGGGGCAAGCTGAACCAGAGCGCGTCCGGCGAGAACCGCTACGAGATCATCACCTTCGACCACAGCTTCCACGGCCGCACGCTGGCGACGATGTCGGCGTCCGGCAAGGCCGGCTGGGACGCGATGTTCGCGCCGCAGGTGCCGGGCTTCCCGAAGGCCACGCTGAACGACCTCGCCAGCGTCGAGGCGCTGATCACCGACAGGACCGTCGCCGTGATGCTCGAGCCGGTGCAGGGCGAAGGCGGCGTGATTCCGGCATCGAAGGAATTCATGCAAGGGCTGCGCGCGCTGACGAAGCAGCACAACATCCTGCTGATCGTCGACGAGGTGCAGGCCGGCATGGGCCGCACCGGCCAGCTGTTTGCGTATCAGCTGGCCGGCATCGAGCCGGACATCATGACGCTGGGCAAGGGCATCGGCGGCGGCGTGCCACTCGCGGCGCTGCTGTGCCGCGAACCGTTCGCGGTGTTCGAGCCGGGCGACCAGGGCGGCACCTACAACGGCAACCCGCTGATGACGGCCGTCGGCGTCGCGGTGCTGGAAGAGCTGCTGCAGCCGGGCTTCCTGCCATCAGTGGTCGACAAGGGCAACTACCTGCGCGACGGGCTGCTGAAGCTGTCCGAGAAGCACGGCCTCGAGGGCGAACGCGGTGAAGGCCTGCTGCGCGCGCTGAAGCTGGGTTCGCCGATCGGCGGCAAGATCGTCGAGATCGCGCGCGACCTCGCGCCGCAGGGCCTGCTGCTGAATTCGCCGCGCCCCGACCTGCTGCGCTTCATGCCGGCGCTGAACGTGACGACCGAAGAGATCGACCTGATGCTGGAGCTGCTGTCGGGCGTGATCGCGTCGGTGAAGCAGTAAGCGCGCGAACTCGCGACACACCGGCACCGTCATCCCGGCGCCGGTTGTTTCTCCCTACTCGCTGTCCGCATCGGTACCCGGCATCGTCAGGTCCGCATGCACGCCCTCGATGCGCTTCAGCAGGGCCATGTCGGGCGACACGAAGGCGATCACGCGATCCAGTCCCTGTTCCTGCGCATCGGATTTGCGCTCCAGCGCGGCCCGGACCTGGCCGGCCAGTCCCTCATCGCTGCAGACGGGCTTGCCGGCACGGATCGTGTCGGGCTGCGGCTCGATCACGATGGTTCCCGTCGCGTCGCCGATCGCGGCGCGGATCAGGTTGAACATCTCCTGCGGATTACGGTCTTCCGACGTTTCGTTGAAAGGCGGACAGCTGGCGATGGTTTGCGCACGCGACGCAGCCGAGCTGAACTCGTGGACCGGCGAGCCGCCGTTCGCATGGTCGCCGACGCTCCATACCTGCAGCTTCGACAATTGCTGCTGCTCGCGCCGCATCGATGCCGGTGCAGCCGCGCCCAGCAAATCGCTGGCCGTGCCGTATTCGACGATACAGCGATCCGACGCGATCTCGGTCGGCCTGCCGCTCAGGATGCGCACCTGCTGCCCGTGCGCAGGCATTGCGAAGGGCTTCAGGTCCTTGTGCATCACGACGCCGCCTTCATGCAGGGCCTTCAGGTTCAGCGCCAGGAATTCGCCGGTCAGCCGGCCCTCCTTGATGATCTGTGCGCGCACATTCTGCAGCAGCATGTCCTTGCCGGGCACCTTGTCGAGTACGGCGTCCAGCCGGCCGCACAACTGGTCGGCACGCTGCTGCCGCTCCTTCGCACCTGAAAACCACGCGCGCAGCATCTGGAGAATGCCGCCGGGCCGGATGAACAGCGCTTTCTGCCCGCTGCCCGTCTCCTGCTGCGTCGCCGACAGTTCGACAATCCCGCGGCCTTTCAGGCTGTCGGCAATGCCGGCATAGTTCGACTTGTTCAGGACTATCGCTGTATCACGTCCCATCCCGCCCTCCGGTAATGATGTCGACCGCGAGCCGACCGAAATACCGCATCGGCAAGCGGCTGACGGCTACCTACAGCAGAGTCGCGGATACCAAGCCGGAGTTCGGCAGACGCCCGGCCTCTGGTATCGCGAGAATGCAAAAAAAACGGCTGGCCGACGCCCTTGACCGGTGCCGTGGCATCACGCACTTTCCCGAGGCACCGTGCGCGCGCCTGCTTCGGCGCTTCGGCTAGAACACGCCCGCCCCGTCTTCCGGCGGGGACGCTTGCGCTTTGGATTTCGCGTTTGGCGCACCGATGCGCCCGGCTCCGCCGGACTGGCCGGACAGTACCTCCCAGTTATCCCGGATCATTTCCAACCTTTGCTTGTCCTTGCAGGCAAAGGTGATGGCCATGTCCTCGCCGTTGATCAGCTTTTCATTCAGGATCTTGCGGGCCTTGTTCAGCAGGGACAGAACCATCGCATCGCGCCTCTGTTCGGCATCGACGCCGGACACGCCGACATCGAGCATCTCGTCGCTGACGTCAATGACCACCGCGCCCTCGCATTCCCGCAATGCCAGCTCGAGATTCCGCTCGAAGCGCGACTGGTAGCCCGCCCAGTTCGCGTCCGGATCGAAGCCCAGGTCGTCCTGGATAGCGATCAGCGTTTGCGTGGACAGTCCGGGAGGCTTGCCGAGGCTTTCGAAACCAAGGGCATGGGGATCGAGCTGTGCCTCCAGCTCGGGACGTTGGCAGGCCGTCGACAGTTTCACGATGGTGGAATCCGCACTGACCTGCAGCGCATCCATTTCCAGCAGGTGCATGCCCAGCCCCATGCCTTCGGCGCGTGCCTGCCCGCCTTGCAGGGGCAGCACCTTGCCGTGCGGGTTGCGGTTGGCGATGTCCCTGGCGATGTCCTGCCCGCTGAAGCTGCCCTTGTGCTCGATCCGTTGCCGAATGTTGTGCAGCAGCTGAGAGCTTCCTTTCCTGTCCTTCATCATCGATTCGAGCTCGCGGCACACCGCACCGGCGCGCTGCTGCCGATGCGCCATCGAGCCGGAAAAGAAATCGCGGACGTCATGCTTGAAATCGTCGAAGGCTTCGGACCAGTTCCGCTCCCTCAGGTGGATGGCCACCACGCCGCTGAGGTCGAAGTCCTTGTTCTTGATCCGCATGCGGCTCATGTCGCCGAGTCGCTCCAGCTTGCCTGCAATCTGCTGCGTGTCATCGGACTTGCGAATGACGACTGGTGGTAGCTTGCCCATTCCTGCCTCCGGGAGCGTCGAACCGATGGTGTGCCTTCGCATGCAGGCCGCCTTGTGCTTCATGGTCGCAGCGTCGCGCGATTTCTGCGCAGCCCCGCGCGCCGCTCCTGTCGAGAACATGCCGAATTTTTCCAGCGGCTGCTGTACTGGCGGACTACCACGATAGTCACGACCGCCAACCCCGAGTCCCCGTTGCACAAGGGATTAGTGCATTGCTGACGCAAATGAAAAACGGCCCGCGCAGGCGGGCCGTTGTCCTTGCCGGAACCGCTGGGGTTCGGCGCTTACTTCTTCGGCGGGATATACAGGTCGGTGATGCTGCCCAGTCCCATTTCGGCTGCGAACATAGGCGTCTCCGACAGCGTCGGGTGCGCATGCACGGTCAGCGCGAGGTCCTCGAGGTCGGCGCCCATTTCCATCGCCAGCACGGTCTCGGCCAGCAGCTCGCCGGCGTTCACGCCGACGATGCCGGCGCCGATGATGCGCTTGGTGGTCGGATCCCACAGCAGCTTGGTGACGCCGTCGTCGCGGCCCATCGCCAGCGCACGGCCGCTCGCAGCCCACGGGAAGCTGGCCTTCTCGAACGGAATGCCCTTGGCCTTCGCCTCGGCTTCGGTCACGCCCATCCATGCGATTTCCGGGTCGGTGTACGCGACCGACGGAATTGTCATCGCGTCGAACTCGACCTTGTGGCCGGCGATCACTTCGGCCGCGACCTTCGCCTCGTTGGTCGCCTTGTGCGCCAGCATCGGATCGCCGCAGATGTCGCCGATCGCGAAGATGTGCGGCACGTTCGTGCGCTGCTGGCGGTCGACCGGGATGAAGCCACGCTCGTTGACGATCACACCGGCCTTGTCGGCGGCGATTTCCTTGCCGTTCGGGCGACGGCCGACGGCGAGCAGCACCATGTCGTACTTCTGCGGCTCGGCCGGTGCATTGTCGCCTTCGAAGGTGGCGACCAGGCCGTCGGCCTGCGCTTCCAGCTTCGTGACCTTGGTCTTCAGCATGATCGCCTCGTAGCGCTTCTCGATGCGCTTCTGCAGCGGCTTGACGATGTCGCGGTCGGCGGCCGGGATCAGGCCGTCGGCGAACTCGACCACCGACACCTTCGCGCCCAGCGCGTCATACACGCAGGCCATT
>JACCDX010755286.1_pt1 | contig 14228 bp, 10 predicted proteins | sample 7449681 | NCBI WGS metagenome assembly JACCDX01 (sample SAMN15323450, study PRJNA562643) | freshwater metagenome | isolation source: river surface water | place: USA:Blue River Watershed | collected 2017-08-18
ATATTTTTTGATCCTCCTTGGGGAGGTATTTATTATAAATTAAATGAAAAATTAGATATGTATTTATCTAATATAAATATTGTTGATATTTTACCAGATAATTTTATAATGAAAGCTCCTATAAATTATAATATAGAATCTTTATTCAAAAAATTTAAAAATTTATTTATTTATAAAATGAAAAATTATTTAATTATTATTAATAATGATTATATAGAATTTTATAATAATAATCTTATGAATTAATTTTTATCAAAAATATTTATATAAATCAAGTATATTTTGATGTACACTTATTTTATAATGCTCAAAACTTAAATTATCAACAAATATATATATTTTTTTAACATGTTCTAATGTATATTCATTATAACATCCAACAAATGGACCTGTATTAATTGATATAATATAATCGACTTTTGTAGATAATGCAGCTATATCTTTACATGAAAAACTATAATCCATTGTACATGGTATATTTTCATTAACTTTTAAAGTTGTTATAACTTTAAATTTTGTTGATAAATATAAAATAAAATTTGACCAATCTTTTTTATTATATTTGTATTGACCACTTAAAGGTTCCGAATTAATAATTAATATATTTAAATCATCTACTACATCTTTATTTTCTTTTTTTAATCTTTCTTGTCTAATTATTAAGTCTTCATCTATATATTTTAAATCATGTATATAGTATGGAACATTCATTTTTTTACATAAAATATTAAAAAAATACATATAATATCTATCAAAACCTATTTTATTTTGTAAATCATACCTTTTTATCAAATTTTCATTATTTATCCATGCCTCTAAACCTATTATTTTATCAGTTAATTCTTTTAATATTATATAATCTTTATCTTTTATAAATTCTTCAACTTGAATATGATATTGTTTTAAACAATAATAATGAATTTTATAATTATTTTCTTTTAAATATGGTAAAATTTTGTTAAATAATATTATATTAAATATATTATCTCCTAAATGATATTTATTATATAAATAATATATTTTTTTATCATATTTTCTATTTTCCATATAACCTATATTATTAAAATGTATTATATATTCTTCATCTTTTGTATAATTTAAATCTTTATTTTCCTCTTTATATACATCTAAATCAAATAATGGATAATTATCATACACATTTTCTATTATACTCTTTTTAAACATTTATTTTATTCTATTTTTTTTCTATTTTTTTAAGTACTATTTTGAACTTAAAAAAAATATAATAAATAAGAATTGAGAATAATTAGATAAAATATAAAATATTAATAAAAAAAATTAAAAATATGTTTAATATAAATAAATTTAAAATATTTAAAACTAAATTTTATTTATTTTATCCTGTTTACGAATATGTTTATAAAAATAAAAATTTTATAAATCATAAATCTTTAAATCCTATAAAAATAAAAACTATAATGTTTAAATATTTATTCGTTTTACCAATTTATTATGATAAATTAGAAAATTTAAATATTGAACATTTATGGTGTAAAGAGTGGATTAATAATAATAAAAATAATATTATAGATTATGCAAATATTAAAAATAAAATTATAAATGATTTGCATCATTTATATTTATCAAATTCGAAAATAAATTCAATTCGAAAAAATTATAAATTTGATGAATTAAATCAAAATTATGAATTTATAAATTTAAATGGTCAACTAACAATTGAAAAATATAAGTATTGTAAAATAAATAAAGAAAAAGAATTATTTGAACCTCCTAATTTTTGTAAAGATATAATAGTACGTTCATTTACTTATTTACTTTTTAGATATCCTGAATTTACAACTTATCGGTTTTCTAAATCATTATCAAATGATATTTATTTAAAATGGTTTTATTTAAATAAAGTATCTTATAATGAATTATTTAAAAACGAATTAATTGGTGTTTTTCAAAATAATATAAATATTTTTGTAAAATATCCTATTTTAATACCTTTACTATTTGATGACTCAAAATATGTTTTTAAAAATTTAATTAAATTTATACCTAATCAAATATATTGTTTATATACATCTTTTTTTATAAAATTAAATTTAAATTATTATAGAAAAATTAATCAATTATAATTAAAAAAAAATTATATATTTAATCGATTAAGAAAAGGGTCATAAATAATATTATATGTGAGTTTTAAATATTTTTTCTTTTGTTCAATTATAGAAAATAAATATTTTCTATATTTTATTATTTTTTCTAATTTTTCATTTTCATCTATTTTTTTTAAACTTTTTAATTCTTTTATAGTAGAATTATATTCTCTTTTTGCTTTTTTATCTTCTCTTGTTGTTAATAATTTATCTTTTGTTTCATCTTTAATTAAATTTAAATAATTATTACATTTATTTACATTTAATTCATATGAATTTTTATGTATTTCATATGTTAATAATCTTCCACTAAAATCTAATTCTTTATATTCTTTTGCTTTATTAAACATATCTTTTAAATAAGCTTTTATTAATTCAAAATCCTCATAAAATTTATTTATATTAATATCTTCTTTTTCCATATCTTCACTTTCTAATATATGAATTTCACATGAAAATTTAACATATAATTTATCTTTCCATTCTTGAAAAGGTGTTTTTTCATCTTCTTCTTCTTCAACTTCTTCATTTTTATGAAAATTTTTAATTTCTATATCATTTATACTCTTTCCATCATCATCTTCATCTGATTCATCATTATCTGATAAATTATTTACGTTTGATTTATTTATTGATGATATTTGAACAATTGTTATATTATTTGGTACTGTTTTTTGAAGGGTATTATTTGATGAAAAATTAGGATTTTTTAATATTCTTTTTTTTTTAGTATTATCCATTTAATTAATAAATAATATAAATAATATAAAAAAAGTAAATACGTAGATTTTATATAATTTATTAATTTAAATTATAATTATTAAAAAATTAGAATTCATTTTTTTAATCCTCTGGTAAAATAATAGACTCATATTCATAATCATAATCATAGTTATTATTTTTATTTTTATCATCTGCAAATAATACAATATTGATAATAAAATAAAAAATATAAATAAATGTAAAAATAACAATAAAATTAAAAAAATATATTTTATTATTAGAATAATTATAACGATTATTATTATTATTATTATTATTATCTATATTGTGATTTGCACCTGATTCTAAATCATAATCTTCTAAGTTTTCCTTTATATTTTTTCTGAAAAAAGTATTATTGTATTCTTCATTCATAATTAATTCAATCTATTTAATCTATTTTATAATTTATTTATTTTTTATATTCATTATTTTTAAATATAAAAAAATAATTAAATAATTTAAATTTAAATTTAAATTTGAAATATTTTTTTATTTAAATTTCAAAAACTTTACCAAAATATAACCACATGAATAATCCAAATCCTGATTTAGATATCACATCTAAAAAGTTATATAATATATTTTTATCTTCATCACTCATATAATATGCTATACCATAAACAGACCATATAGCAGCAAATACAAAGAATATTGTTTTTTGATGTCTAAAATCATCATGTTTTACAAAATATATCCACATAAAGTATAACATTAATATAAATGCACCGAAACCGAGTATTCCTCCAGTATTTTTTTCTATTTGTTGTGTTTCACCTAAATAACCAAAAATCAACATCAAATAATTAAAGAATATTACAACTAAAAATTGAAGTAAAGATGGGTTCTTTTTTTTATAATATGTAAAAAATAAAGTAAGTGCTAATAATAAAAATGGTGTAGTGATAGCCCAATCCATATAACGAATTTGAGTAATGTTTTTAAGATTAAAATCTTTATCATTTATCATAGTGACAAAAATTGAATAAACATATCCTGCTATTAAAGATACAGCAGTTTCTACATTAAGAATATGACGAGCATTTTCACTAGTAGTTTTCATTGCCTCAATAAATGTTATTAAAGTGGTTCCAAAAAGAAAAATACATGAAAACAAAAAAGTATGTTTAACAAATTCTGTTTTTTTTTTAATCATATCATCATTATTTTTATCTTTTATTTCTTCAGTTTTTAAAGATTGCTTATAATTTGTTTTATTTAAATCTAAAGTTTGACTTAAAGACATATTTATTTATCTTAATAAAAGATAATATTTTTTTATAAATTAGTTAAAATAATTTTGTGTTTTATTTATTTATATTTATTAAAAATTAATAAAATTATTAGGATTAAAAAATAATTTACCATTTTCATAATGAATCGATTCAATATCATATTCATGTGTAAATAAATCAATATCGAAAACTTCGTTTTCTTTTAAATTTTTGTTAATTAATTCTCCATTTTCAGTATTAATTAACATTAACCTATTAAAATTACAATAAGAATTAGGATACATATCTCTCATATTATATGGTAAAAATCCCATATCAATATACATTTTATCAATAGTATCAATATTTTTATTATTTTTTAAATATAATTTTGATCCAAAGATATTATTCATAATATCACTATTACTTTTTGCGACTTCTTTGTTTTCGTTTTCAATTCTATATTTTAAAATATGAGAATATTTTCTATAATCAAGATTAAAAACATTACAAGAAAACTTTTTTAGTATAGTGAAAGGTATTTCGAATGTAGTCATTTTGAATGTTCTAATATTCATTTCAATTTCATAATCATTAAAATTATCATTAATATTTTCAATTGATTCATAAAAATTAGGTGCAAAAACAAATCCTCTTTTACTATATTTATCAATTCTTTTTTTAATATTAAAAGATGTTCTATCAAGTTCATTATTATATAAATCCATTATTTTTGAATAATATAATGATTCCATACAATGTGTTGTCATAATTAATTCTTCTTTTTGATTACGAATTTGTAAATAACAAGTTAAATGAGGAAGATCAAATGTTTCAATAATATTATATCCATTTTTGTTTTCGACATGTATAAATTGAATATTTGTTCCTTTTTCTCTTTCAATATCTAAAATAGCATTTCTTAATTTACCTTTAAATTTTCGTGGGTCAATTTCATTAACACTTTTTCTAAAAAATCTATTACAAAAATCATTAGGATTTTTAAAATTTAACCAAACATCGATATCATTTACATAGTCTTTTTCATAATTTAATAGAATACAATATAACATAGAAGAACCTGCAAAATATATATTTTCAGATTCTGAATAAGTTAATATAAACCTACAAAATTCATCTTCATCAAATTTTGAATTAATTTCTAATAATTTTGCTATTTTATTAAGTACTGAATATTCATTTTCATAAAAAGTATAAATTGATTGAGGTAGTAAAAAATTTTTAATTAATGTTTGAGTTTCATTATCATAATTAATCAAGAATTCAAAAACATTTATTGTGTGGTATTCTTTAGGTAAATTTTGATTTAAATTTCGCATATTTAATACATATTTATTAAAAATATTAATAAAATTCCATATTTTTTGTATAGAACATTCATAATAATTTTTCAAAAATGTATTTAAAAAAGGATAAATTGATACTTTTTTACGGTTTTCACCATAAAGTACTCTTGAATAAAAATATTCTTCTAAGTTATTTGTTTCCATAATATCATCCCATTTAAAATTTTTACTCATTTCAATATACTCTTCAATTTTTATTCTTTTTTCTTCATCAATCATTAAATATTTCATTGTATTTGAAAGATTTTCATTATTTTCAACCATTTGTATATCAAAAATATATTGAAGTTTTTCATAATTTGATAATATTTTTTCCAAATTCATAAGTGTTTCATAATCACATTTATCTTTTAAATCTAAACTAAGATTATTATCATTTTGACATATATTTTCTGATAAAACATTAATCAATTCACTATTCTTTACAATAGATGGTATAGATACTTTTTTATTTTTATGATCTAATAAATCACAATATATACGTAAACCAAATGATTCCATTTTGTATTTGTTTAATTATACAAAAATTAATAATATTTATTAAATAGTATAATTTATTTTTCATTTTTTTATTAAGTAAAATTTATTTACGTTTAGTTAAAATAATGATATTTTAATAAAAAAAAATAAAAAATGAATATTAAATATTTTTATAATTTAAAGAATATAGAATTTACTATATGTGTAAACAAATGGTAAAACAATTGTTAAATTTTTTAATTCCAACTAAATTTCAAAATAAAATTTTTATTGATAATGATAAAAATTATGTAGATAATCAATATAATCAATTTTGTATTGAATGGAAAAAAAACAACAAAAATATCGAAAAAAAACAAAATGATAATTTAAATCTTTTATATCAAAATATTATTGATATAGAAAAAGAAAAAAAAAATATATTATTCAATATAGATTTATATCAAAAAAATAAAAATAATAAAAAAATCAATATCGATAATTTAGATAATGAACTTAAATTCATATCTTTCCACTTAAATTATCTCAAAAATAATTGGATCAAAGAATATAAACAAAGTTTAATTTTAGATTAAAAAAATACCATTTTTTATAAAATATAATGCTATAAAATCTCATCATAATGTATACTATAAGTAGTAGGATTTTTATTACTTTTTTTTAAGTTCAATTATTTAATTAAATTAAAAATAATTAAATATTTACGTTTAATTCAATATTTAACATAATAAAAAATTGATTAAAAATAATTAAAAAATAATTAATTTTTTATTATATAATAAAAAAAACACAAATGAGTTCTTTTGAGGAAGAAGAAGATGATTATTATGAAGAAGAAGATGAATACGTATATAATGATTCTACAAATAAAGTAGAATTGTGTGAATTTGAAAAAAAAAATAAACAATTAACACCAGTTGAACTATTAACATTTAAAAGAAGATTTGAAGAAAAAGACCAACAATTAAGGGATGAAAAAAGAGCTGCTACAACAGCACATTCAATAACCGAAGTATCAAAAGTTAATAAATCAAATTGTTTTTCATCAGATGCTTCATTTTTAATTCTTTTTAATGAATTTTCTAAATTCAAACTAGAACCCGAAAATGATATTTGTATTGAAGTATTAAATGATAATTTATATCATTGGAAAGTTTATATTAGAAATTTTGATTATTCAACTCAATTTGGTATTGATTTAATAGAAAAAGAGATTGAAGAAGTTGTTTTGGAAGTAGAATTTGTACAAGATTTGTACCCATTTTTCCCTCCCAGAGTGACTATATTAACACCTCGTTTAAATAACAACTTATTATATCATATTTCAAACCTTTTTATTTTAAGATTCGAAAATTGGATTCCTACTAACAATATTTTAAATATTTTAAGGGATATTAAAAGAATTTTAGAAAGATTTGCAACTATTGACAAAGAAAGTGGTAGTATTGAATTTTCATCTTTGGAAAAACATTTACTTCATTTATCTTTTATCACTGATGTTAAACCTCAATGTATTATTTTTGACGATTTTATTACTGATACTTTCTATAATGAATTAAAAACTCAAATTAATGAATCTAAAAAATTAAAATCAAGTGAAGCTACAGCTAATTCTAATGTTGGAGTTGGTGCAGGAAATACTATATCCAAACAAACACAAGGATGGGCTAAAGGTACTGGTTATGGAGGTCAAAATTCAAAATATAATGAAGTATGGGATGTTCAGAAAGCTTCTTTATTAGAAGAAGAAAGAGATAGAACATTTTTTACATTGTTTGATTTAATTCATGACGATATTGAAAACGAGATTTCTAAAAATAATATTGATTTTGTTTATTCTTCGATATCAAACTCGAGTTTAATTACAAATATAGACCATTTTTTGATTCAAGATTCAATTATATCAAAATCAAGTATAAAAATATCTAATTCATTTAAGATTTTAAAAACTATTTGTCAATCGGAAAATCTTATCTTTTTAATTAAAAGAATATATCCTCAATTATATCGAATTTATTTAGAAAATAAAAAGATTATTGAAAGAACATCCAGTGCAACTGGTGAAGATGATGAAGGATTTGAGATTATTAAAACATATTATGAAAATTTAAGTTTTATTGTATCACTTGTTCATTCTATGAATCTTCATGAAAATTTTATGGATATTAGAAATCATCTCACAACCGAAGCTTCGATTGTAGCTTCTAATGAACTTGAAGCAAAATATATTCAAATTATGAAAGATATTCAGATGGACGAATTAAAAGAACTTCCTAATTATCATTATAGAACACACTTAACAAGTGATTTAGCTATTACTTCTTTACCTAGAATTTTAGTTCAAAGAGTTACTAAAGAAATGATTTCTTTAAGTTCAAGTTTACCTTGTACATTATCATCAACTATATGGATTAAAACAATGGAAGATAGATTTTTATATATTCAAGCATTAATTAGTGGACCAGAAGATACACCTTATAGTGGAGGATTATATTTATTTGATATTTATTTCCCCCATGAATACCCTAATGTACCTCCTAAAGTGAATTTACAAACAACTGGTGGAGGAAGAGTACGATTTAATCCAAATTTATATAATTGTGGTAAAGTATGTTTATCATTATTAGGTACATGGAGTGGAGATAATAGTGAAAAATGGAATCCTAAAGTATCAACAATACTTCAAGTTTTAATATCAATTCAAGCTCTTATTTTAATTCCTGAACCATATTTTAATGAACCAGGACATCAAGGTTCTATTGGTACACCAAATGGTCAAAATCAATCAAGAACATATAATGATAATATTAAAAAACAAAATGTAAGATATGCTATGATTGAACAAATTAAAAATCCTCCTAGAGGATATGAAGATATTATACAAAAGCATTTTTCGATACAAAAAACAAAGATATTGAATACAATTGAAGGTTGGAAAGATGGTTCAACTGAATGGACACAGTTGTATAATGAAGCTCAAACTTTAATAAATAATCTTCCTGAATTTTAATTTAATAATTTATTAAATTAAATAAATTTTATAAAAATGTTTTTTTAATTTTATTACATAAAAAAATATATAAATACATTAATTTTAATTATGATATTATATCAATATTTTTACATAATCTATTTTTGTTATTGACAAAATTATTATTTGACGAATTTATAATTTTTTGATATATTGGATTAATCTCACTTGCAAATTCATTATATTTTTCTTTTAATTCAGGATAAATAATTATTATGTTTTTCAAATTTGACATAAAAATATTTAAATTACTTATTATATTCATAGTATAATCTTTATTATAATTTTGATATGTTTTAAATTCTTTTATTAAAATTTGTATTTCATCAATAATTGATCTAATAGATAAAATTAATTTTTTTTTGTAAATATTAAACATTTTTTTTATTTCAATTAATTCATTTATCTCTTCTTGTTCTAATAAAATTATATTATCCAATATCAATTTATATATTTCAATAATATTATAATCGTTAAATTTATAACTTATGTTTTCCAAAATATTAATATCATTATTTTGTTGGTTTATTAAATTTAAAAAATCATTAATGTAAATAAAAATTGTTATAATAACTTGATCAAAATTCACGTCTTCATTTATTAATTTTACATCTAAAGCCATATTTTTAATTTTATTATATATATAATGATATTTAATAACTTTTATTAATTCGTATAATGTATTAACATTATTATTAATATTATTATTATCACATACAATATTTTTATTAATAATTCTTATAGTTTTATTATCAAATATATTTATAACGGGATCAATGTATATTGAATATAAAGGATTTGAATTATAATAAATGTATAAATTTTGAATAATATAATAAAATTTACATAACTTATTATTTAAAATATTTATTATTTTTTTATCTTTTTGATTTGTTGATGAATAAATTCTGTTATATAATTCAAATACACTATATAATAATTTTTGATTAGGTTCTAAATTATCTGAATATTCTTTTAATGAATGATTTTCTTCGTAAAATTTAATTAATTTATCAATATTAGAAGGTGTTTCTCTGGGTGATTTAATTATATTTAAAACTTTAGTTTTTAATTCTATAATTTTATTTTTCAATAATTCTCTATTACACCTAACATCAGTTTTAAAAATATCTATTATTTTAATGTCGAATATATTAATAACCATACTTAAATTTTTAAATAACCCTCTTGCAATTAATTTGTTACATAAATTATTAATAATATTATAAAATTTACAAAGTTTTTCATTTAATTTATTTTTATTATTTTGAATAAAATTTGTATTTTTATATAAATCGTTAATATTAGTTAAAATTTTTGATAATAATAATTTATTTTTTACCAATGATTCTTTATATTGCTGTGTTGTATGATTTAACAAATAATATTTTATTAAATAATTTATATCTATATAACATTCAGATTCTTTTAGTAAATTAATAACTTTTTCTTTTAATGTTTTATCATCATTACAAATAATATTTTGATTAATTATATTTATAACATTACTTCCAAAAATATTAACAACTGATTCAATTAATTCTGACTTTTCATCATTTAATTTTGTACTATCTAAATTAAAACTAGTAAATAATTCATAAATAATATTGAAAAACTTACATAATTTATCATTTAATTCTAATAATTTATATTTTTCATTATCATCTATTTTAATATTGTATAAAGCATTTATATTTTGTAAAACATTAATTAATAATTTTTGATTATTTATTAAACCGCCTTGGTATCCAGTTAAAACTTGACTCTTATTTGTATAAAAATTAATTAATCTTTCAAGATTAAAAGATGATGTATTGAATAGATCAACTATTGATTGTTTATTTTTAACAACTTGAAGTCTAATTGGTATATGTTTTTTATTTATTATTTTTGAATAAATAATTTTCATTTGCTCAATAACTTTTTTATTAACAGATTCTTCAGTTATAGGAGTTTTATTTTTTTGGTATGAATATAATAATTTTAATAAATTTTTCATCAAATTTGAAGCATTGAAAATATTTAAATATAATAAATTAATTAAATTTTTACCTAATTTTAAAATATTTAGATAATTAAAATCCTCAATGACAGCTTGTCCAATAATATTTGTTTTGAAAACAAAGTATTTATTAATTTCTTGATTAAATTTATTCCATTCTGTTTCTGATACTTCATTTTTTTGTGAAGGTTCAATCGAAGTATCTTTTATTGATATAGATAATTCATCACCATAAAGCGGTTTATCATCATTATTAATAATTTCTTTTGATTTTTTCATAACTCTTTTTGACTCAAATTCTATCGGTGATTGTCCAATATTTTTTGATAATTTATTAAATAAATCAATATAATTAAAATTTATTAAATATATACCAAATAAGTTACAATATTTATTAATTAAATAACGAATAAAATTAATATTATTTTGATAATTTAAAAATATATTTTTAATAAGATTATTTATAAAGTTTGATATTTTATTTTTATTAATTTCATTAATATATTGTTGTTTTTTTAAATATTCTATATTATCATAAAAATCACCTAATAAAGACAACATTTTACTATTTTTATAATTATCATTATTTAATGACTCTGATAATAAAAACAATAATTGATTAATAGGTAAAGTTGATAAAGAAGGAGATGAAGAAATAGTTGATAATTCAAGATAATTAGCATTAATAATATTTTCAGTTAATAAAATTGAACGAGGTATATTAAATTTTAATTGTATTGTATCTAAAAATAAATTAAAATTTATTCTAGATAAAATTTGAATAATATCATCCTGATTATCTTTATAAAAAATAGTAAATAATGAATAAGGTGCAAATTTACTAAAAAAATTTATTTGAGATATTTTATTTATATCAAATATTTGTTCAGTCAACATATCTTTTTCATCATCAGTTATTTTAATTAAAGAATTAAAAGATACTTTAGGTTTTTCTATAATTTGACCACTAATTCCTCGTGATAAAGTACTACCAATTTTACTAAAAGTACTTTTAGCAGATGATAAAAAACTTCCTTTTTTTTCTGAACCCAAAGTTCCATTTTGTATAGTTTTTTTACCAAGTTTCATTTTTAAAAAATTATTAACATTTAATGTTTTTTTTTGTGTAGATATATTTCTTTTTTGTGAATTAAATCTTCTATTTAAAATTTGTTTAAAAACAGGCGATTCCATTATTTAAAAAGTCCTCTAGTATTAATTTTGATATTATTTTTATTTTCAAAAAATAAATATAAAAAAAAAATATTAATTCTATTTTTTTTATAAATTTAATATATAAATTATAATTAATTATATTTACTTAGTTTTCCATTTTTAAGTTCATATACTTTATCATATATATTTAAATTACTTTTATCATGTGTTATAACTATTACTGTTTTTTCCTTACCTATTTTATTTATAAAATTATAAATAAATTTTTTATGATAATCATCAATAGCTGCAGTAGGTTCATCTAAAATTAATATTTTAGTATTATTTAAAAACTCTCTTAATAATATAATAGTTTGACGTTGACCTCCTGATAAATTATTACCTTGAACACCACATTTAGTGTTATAATTATTTTGTATATTTTTAAAAATTTCTTGTAAACCAAATTCTTTAATTTTATTTTCAATCATTTCATTTGTTAATTTATTATTAGAATATTTTATATTTTCATAAATTGTATCATTAAAAAGTTTAGTATTTTGATTAACATATGAGATTTGTTGTCTTATAGAATTAGTATCATAATTTTCAATATTTTTATCATCAATTAAAATAATACCATTTGAAGGTGTATAAAATTTTAATAATAATTTTAATAAAGTTGATTTACCAGAACCAGATGTACCTAATATACATATTTTATTTTTAGGTTCAATCAATAAATTTATATTTTGTAAAACTTCATATTCAGTATTAGGATATTTAAAATGAATATTTTTAAATTCTACTTTTCCTTTTTCAATTTTAATCATTTCTTTTTCGGAATTATTTTTCTTTATATCTTCTTTTAATGTGATTTTATCCAAAAATTTATCAGTTTCATTAATAATTCCCATTCTTAAAATTAAATGAGGTGTTTGGTATGCTATTCTTGATATATGATTTACTAAATATAAGAATGTTATGAACAATGCAATGAAAGTAGCAGAACTAATTTCCTTTTTAGTATATAAATAAAGAGTAAATAAATTCATAACAATAAAAATAACAATATTAAAACCAAAACCAATCATTTTAAGATTATTAGTACATAAAATTTGTTCAGAATAAAAAGCACCATATTTATTGTGTTGATTTTGAGATTCTTTCATTTCTTTATACATATTACCCGATGAATAAATAGTTGCTAAATTAGAAAATTTATCTTGGAATTTTTCCATTAATTTTTTAAAATTAGAATATCTTTGATTAGATAATATTGTACAACTATTTAATTTATAATAATAAAATGATACAAAAGGTATTAATAAAATAACAAATAATGCACCAATTTTCCAATTAACAGTAAAAAAATATATAATCATAACTAATAAAACTAATAATCGGGGTAAAATATTTTCAAAGAATAAATTAATAAAATCAATAAAGTTTCCAGGTATAGTTGATAATTCAGTAGATACTTTACCTAATTCTAAATCTTGATAATTATTTTCATATTTATAATATAAATTATCTACAATATATGTTCTAAATTTAACCCATAAATCAGGTGTGATTTTAGAATCCATCACTCCTACTACAACAAAGATACTTTGAATAATAATCCATGTTATGGTTATATAAATAAAACTTTTATAAATAATATTTAATTTATTTTTAGAAAAATTAGTAAATAAATTAGCAGATAATTTGGGTAAAAATATAGATTCAAGAGCATAAGATAAAACATATAAAAAAATATATGAAAAGATTAATAATTTATTATTTTTAATATAATCTAAAAATAAGTCATAAGATATCATATTAATAAATTTTAATATTCTAATATTAATTATTATTTTTTTTTAATTTATAAATTGTAAAATAATAAAATTTAATTAATATATCATTAAAAATAAGAATATATAAATGAATGATAATACAAAAGAAATAATTTTAAATAAATTTAATAATTTTGAAGAATTATTAGATTATTTTTATTTTATAAAAAAAATAAATTCTGATGATAACCATTATATTATTGATAACAAAAATATAGAAGAAGAATTTGAAAAAATAAAAAATGAAAGA
>JACCDX010867102.1_pt1 | contig 14224 bp, 10 predicted proteins | sample 7449681 | NCBI WGS metagenome assembly JACCDX01 (sample SAMN15323450, study PRJNA562643) | freshwater metagenome | isolation source: river surface water | place: USA:Blue River Watershed | collected 2017-08-18
ATAAAAATGAATATAAAGAAATAGTATGAAATAGATAAAAATAAAAGAAAAGAAAAAAATGATTTATATAAATGTTATATTTCAACTGATATCAAATGGAAATAAATATTTGTGTTTTTGTAATTATAATGTATTAACATACTATGAACTTTATAAAAGAAATGATGAAGCAAATATTAATAAAAATGATACAGCAAAATCAATTATCAAAGAACATCTTAATAAAATGGATGCTGGTCTACATATTGATAGTATTGCTTTAATGCTAAAGTATTATAATACAAATACAATATTTAGTGATAAGATTGAGTATGATATCGTTATCGATAGAGAAAATAATATTTTAAAGATGCATGATAAAGAGTTAGATTACAAAGAGATTTTCAATGCGAATAATGAGAATGATTGGAAAGGAGATATATATAATGATGATGAGAAAGAATATAATCTTGAAGAATATGAGGAGGAAGAAGATTATGAAGATCATCTGGAAATTGAAGAATATGATAAAAGAGATTGTACAGATAAACATTATTTCATGAAAGATATATTTGATATAAGTGAAGTTGAAAATTATGATAATTATAATGACGGAGAGAAAGAGGAGATTCAACGAAGAATCGCTCGAAACATGAGAGAACGCGATTATATTAACAATTATAATAATCAAGAGTGTTTTACGAAAGAATTTATGGAAAAGATGTTATTGGATACAAATGAAAAGATCAAAAAGCTCGATTATTTTATTGGCGGTATAATGTCAAATTGTGGAGATGATAATTCTTATAAACATGATATTTTAACGACATATGCATCATTGCTTTGTAAAAAATATAAATATTCAAGCAAGAACATAAATTTATTGAAGAAACTTAAACATAATTTTATTGTTACAAAACTCTATTACGATAAAGATTATGATAGAAATCGCACTTATAAAATAAATATTGAGGCAAAAAATGACGACAAAATTCATGGATATTACGAAAAAACAGTGTTTGTCGATCATCATGGATATGTCGATTCGACTGATATAGACTACTATATAAAAGATATTGATGATCCAATTTGCGAAAGTTTATATGATTATTTAGAGAATAGGATTGAATGGAGATATATTGAGTAATGCAATTTTTACTGATTTTAATTTATAATGATTTAAATTTATAACAATTTAAATTTTTAATAAAATATCGATTATATCATCGGGTATTTCATTATTTTCCTGAATTGACGTTATTGATATATCGTCAATCAAAAGACCATATTTTGGACAAGATATAGGAGGTATAAGAGGATTTAATTTTTCCGCATTATCACATGATTCTGCCAGCAATAATAACCCTAATAAAGGATTGCGTTCATATGTATCTTTTTCTGGAACAGATTTAATTGGTTCATTATCAGTTTCCATTTTCGTTATTGTATTTTTATCATTGTTTATATCTGCATTATTTTGATTCAATATAGATTTACAGTAATTTCTATAAGCTATATTCATTCTATATGATGCGCAGTCTACACAACCGCCTACTATACAACCATGTACACAAATAGGTTTATCGGCAAATCTATTTTTAAGATACTTTTTGGTATATTTGGGAATTGATTTTAAATCCACACTATTTTTAATCTCATTAAGACTATAAACGGCATTTAATTCATCATATTCCTCTTTAATTCTTTTCATTGGAAATAACGCTATATTTCGTTATTTTTCATTTTATTTACTCATTTATATGCTTATATGTTTATATATTTAATATATAAACAAAATATGTTATAATATAAAATATTTATCAATTTTTTTTATAAAATAATTGTTTACATGTCCAATATTTTTAATAATGATAATTCATATCAAAAATGATTCTGTCTGTTTCAGTGTCATATTTTCGCTGAATAGAAAGAACTGTTCCATTATTGGCACGAAAAATGTCAACAATATAGCTCTTTGAAAAATCAGTATAACATCTAAGCTTTTTTTCTTGAAAAAGTTTTATACTCTTTTTAAGATATTCTGGATGAGATGCATGTGTATTACATCTTAGAATTTGAGGGCCTTCCAATATTTTTTCGTACATTTTGCCATACTTTTCCCTCATACAAGTTTCCAATAAATTAAATTCCTCTTCAGTAGATGATCTATTTATTCCAATTTCTTTGAAAAGAAGATTATGATATTCTCTGGCTTCATTCTTTAATGCCGTACAACTATCGCAATAAAAACATATGTTTTCATCGGGAATACATGGTGGAAACTTTTCGGGATTACTGTCAAAAAGAGACTGGTAAAAGGCGATTTTCTCATCATTCGTTAAAAAAACTGGTATATTATCGGTATTATTGTCAATCTCATTTTGGCAAATATAGACACCCATATCTTCATCAAAAAAGGTATATACAATAACCAATGACATAAAATCAATCGACTGTATTGAACATTCTATTTTTTGAGATTTGGCTATTGTTGGTTCATTTTCTGGTGTACCATTATGGTAATCTATATAGATATTACCGTGTTTTTTTATGTATTTATTTGATATAGAATTAGACATTTCGATTAATTAATCAATTTTGTTTTATTTATAATATATACACAATTAACTTAGGTTGAGTAAAAATATTAATCATTTTTTTTGATAAGAATATTATTTATAAACCATAATGATAAAATCACTTACATAAAGAGACTAGAGACTAATACTAAAAATTTGCTATATTTGTCTTTTCCGTACATTTTTTTACAAAATCATTATATATATCGTCAATATATTCATTATGTTTAATGTAATTAAGATATTGTTTTTCAAATATTTTTTCAAATATATATTTTTTCACATCATTGTTTGACAAATCATATAATTCATTTAATTTAATTTTATTTTTAACATTATTTTCAATGTCATTATATAACCTTATATTAAAATTTTTAATTTTATTTTCAATATCTTTAGAAACTTTATTTTTACAAATAGACGATATGTAAGGTATTTTCTCTTTTTGATTATTTGAATAAAAATTATATTTTTTAATTTTATTGTATATTTTTGAATATTTATTGCGAAATTCATTTAATTCACTTTTAGTTATTCCTCTAAAACCACTACATAATATGTACATTGAATTATGATGTCGAATATTGATATCGTTTGTTATTTCAACTTTATCATAAAAATTATTTAATATATTAATGAATTGTATAAATGGTTCATTAATATTGCATATGTCTGATATCAATAAATTTCCATTCTCTTTTTGAATAGATAATATTAAATAAAGAGTTGGGATCCATAAATTGATATGATGATTTATCGATATTTTACTTGGCATATTTTTTATATTCATGTGTTGGCGTATTGAAATGAAATCGACATTATGTTGATTTTTGTAATTTTCACATATACTAACAATATTGTCAAAATCCATTAAATTATTATTTGACAAAAGATATTTATGTTCAATCTTGTTGTTAAGATTTATGTTACGCGTCGATATTTTAAAATTATTGTTATTTTTACTATTTGGATTTAATGGATAATCAATATGAATATTCTGTTTTAATTTAATCTTTTTATCAATTAATGATAGCTTATTTAGTATAAAAAACACTGTTTTTGATGTTACCAATTCAAACACAATTATTTCATTATTATTTATACAAAAATTTTTTATATTTTTAATTAAATTATCAATATGTTTTATTACTTTATTATCTTGATCAAAATTTAAAACATTTATGACATTTCTAATCTTTTGTTCCATGCCCTTATTTTTATCCAACGTAAAAATATTTTTATATATTTCTATTATATTTTCTATTAATTCATAATAAAATGTTTCACGTAGAATAATAAAACTATTGATATCAAACCTGTCCATTTTAAAAGCACCTAATTTATCAATTTCTTTACTTATATCTACTTTCTTTTCGATTTTTGGCATATTATCAGTCAATGTAAATTCCCAATTAATCTTTTCTTTTTTCATTTTAGGCAAAATAATTACAAATTTTTCTGGAAAAGTATCGATATAATTATCGACAAATAATGTAATATTTTTCGGTATTCCATTTGAAATATTTTTTTTTATTTGTGAAAGAGTATTTTTATGTATAATTATGTATTTGCCAATTTTATTTAGAGATTTTATTTCATTTTCATATTGATTTTTAAATAATTGAATGTTTAAATCATCATACTTTTTTATCTCTATTATTATCTTTCCATTATGATTAAGTTTATCCCATGATAAAACAAGATTCGAATATAATTCTTTTGTATTATCTTCTATTAAAAGAAAAATATAGGTATAATTATCAGTTGAATTAATAAAATCGTTTAATTGCATTAAATTATATTTTTTTGATTTATTTTTAATCGTATTATTAATATTTTTTTTAACTATATTTAATGATGAATTTTTATTGTATTTAATGATATTTTCATATATATAATCTATATTTTTATTATTAAAATTACCAAATAATACAATATTCTGTACATCATCTTTATCTATACCAATCGTATCATATAAAAAAATCTTTGTCATAAAATAATTTTTATTATGATTGATTAAATTTATTTTATTATATATCTTCATATTGGATGTATTATATATTACAAAGAAAATAATCTATATAGCATTATGAAATATTTGCTATAATGCATGTAAACGTGAATAAAGTTTATTTTTTAGTATAATATTATATCGATTATCTTTTATGAATATGAACAATAAAATATTGATACAATTGATACAATTGATACAATTAATACAATTAATTAAATATTATTTTTATTAGTTTATAAAAATAATATAGTTTACACGAATGATAAGTGAATAGATATATTTTATATATCATTTTTTTTCAAAAAAATATATATTAATATTATATCATGAATGAAAATAATACCATTAAAAATAATTTCACAAATAAAAGAATTAATATAAAAGTAAATGGTAATAATATCAATGAAAATATAAAAAAAAACAAATTATTAAATATTGCTGAATTTGATAAAAATATGAGAGATATAAATTTTAAAAAAACAACAATTGAAAATAAACAATTTGCTAAAATCATCAATAAATTATCGAATAATGCTAATGAAATTAGTAATGTAATTGAAAATTTAGCAAGAAGTAAATTAAATAATGATTCATTGGATAAAAAAACGTTAATTGAACAGTTTTTAAATAGTAAAAGTAATAATATTTATGAAAATAATCACGACATTAAATTCATGTTGTTAAATGATATTGATATTATAAATTATGATCAATTCAAAGAGATATTAAATTCTTATAATAAATATGGTATTTTTAAATATCCATTTTTTACAACGAAAAATGGAAAGGAGCTTGGAACATTTAATTTGATTCAAATGAATCGAAAGGAAAAACATCGTGCTTTTACGGGTTATGAAGATAAATATCCGGATGAAATAGATCCTATTGAATTACTTGATGAAAGAATTAGAGATATGAAATATTGTAAGAAAAAATTGAAGGAAAGTGCATTATTTGCGCCACAAGAGATTATAAATAAATATAAAAAGGATGAAAGAATATTTAAAATTGATAATATAAGTGAACAACCTTATATAACTGAAAGTGATGCAAAATTATATGATGAAATGATGTCTCCAAAGAAAGAAGAACAAGATACTGAACTTTATTTTTTTCTAGAAAAACAAATTAAAAGGGAAGAAGATTTGAAAGAAAGATTAGATGAAGAACTTAAAAACAACAAAATTACAACGTACGATGATATAACCGAAACATGGCATGCAATAATATTTAGCAGTTTTAGAGATAAAGAATGTATTCCTCTTTCTGAAAAACAGAAAGAGAACGAAATTTTAAAAAATTCAGGATTGATTGACATAATAGAAAAACAGGTTTCTAAAATATTTTTATTTGGTTCATTTCAAAATAGTGTTAAATTTAAATATTTTAGAAATATTTTTTATACAATTCTGGGACATTATCGTTTAGAAAAAAATAGTTGTGCACCATTAGTAGAATGGACATATAAACTAAATACGTTATATTTACTATTAGCAATTTACTCAAAAAATGACATAACAAGTATAATTTTATTAGATCCAATAAATAAGAAAAATGATACAGATGATACAGATGATACAGATGGTACAGATGGTACAAATATATATAAAAGAACATTTTATAAAAAAAAAAAAGTTGTTTCATGTGATTATTTATTAAATCATGGGTTTAAATTAATTGGATTAATAATGATAAGAACTAAATACAGAAAATATGATTCGTTACCAAATGCAAATTATCATATGTTAGCAATATATCAAAATGAAGAACTACAAGATATGATAGATCGCAAATTCCGTCATTATGTAATTTATGAAATATATAATATACAAGTTCCATTCGCAAATCTTTTTGGTGAATTTACAATATTGTATAATGAATTAAGATATCTATATTATTTTAAAAAGTCATTTCCAAATTTAAATTTTTATTTTAATCGAAATAATCCAAATTACATATTTATTTCATTGAAAGATGAAAAAGAGATTATTAATAAATACCCGGGATTTGAAAAATGCATTATTGCAACTGTAGAACCCATAGAAGACGGACGCAAAAGACATGAGATAAGAATATACATTCCTTCTAAAAATCATAAAAATAATGAAAAAATAGATGATTTAAGAGACGGTATAACTATATTGCAGAGTAAATTGGATAAAGAAAAATTTAACGACGAATTAATGCATGGAGGAAGTTTAAAAAAAAAAGAAAAAAAGAGAAAAATAAAACATAAACCTGAATCAAACCCAAATTCTAAAAAAAAAAAAAATTTTAAAGTATACGATGATATAATATATGACAATATAAAAAAAATATATGAATTGGATCTTTATACATCATCATTATATTTTGATGGAAGTATTGAAAAGATGTCAAAATATTATTATGATAATTATTCAATTAGAAAATTATTGATAAAATCACATAAATATCATTCTATGAAATTGGTTGCCGAATCATATAAACAACAATTTAAAAATAAAGTAAGTATAAACAATATAATATCAGGAACATATGATTCAATAATAAAATATAATTACTACAATGCTGCATTTTATTTCGCTAAAACATTTGAAAATATATTAAAAACAATATATGGGAATGATTTATTATACAAAACCAAATGTGAAATAACGACAAAACCATTCGCATATGAGGCGATTAATAATACAGATGTATATTTAACGAATACAAATTTTTTCAATCTTTCTTTAGAAAATTGGAATAAGAATATTAGCGAAATGAAAAAACGATTTATTAATACTAATTTTTATCATAATAAAATATATAAAATTGAGAAAAAATATGATATTATGATTATAGAATTAGATGTTGATGTAAAAAAATATACCAATACATATGTTTTATTAAAATTTTATTTGGATAAAAAGATGATAAATAGAATTAAAGCACAATTGGATTATTTAAAATATTTAAATGTAGATGGAACATGTATTTTTAATATTGGTAATCTTTACAATAAAGAGTATATTCAAATATATTATGAATTATGTAAAAATTTTAAAAATGTATATATATTAAAAAGTGATTTTTCTCATGGATTTTTATTTGAAAAAAATTTTTGGATAATATGTGAACATAAATTACCAAAGAAGAAAAATATTGACAAAGATAAAATAAACGAATACATAAATATTTGGAATAATACTTTTTTAAAAGGTGTTGTTGAAGAGTATATAAATTTCTTAAATTATGTTCAAGAATTACATTCTAATAAATCAAATAAAATAAATGTCAAATTGGATAGAGTATATAAACAAATAATGTTTGCTAAAAAATATTGTGAAGAATTCGATTTAGAAATTAGAGATACATGGAAAGATTTCATTTATGGTAATTTTATTTCAAATACTATAAGTTATCGAATAAATTTTAGAACTGATACATATATTGATACTAAAAAAAATATATTTAGAACATTAACAGAACATTATTGTAGAGAAAGATTTGGCGAAAGAAATATTGAATTACTGTATTGTAAAGATAATTATAAAAAAAATCTTTTTGCGGAAATAGAATTTTACAGTATATTGTCTAAAAGATATAATTTGAGTGAAGTATTGGTTGTATATATATGTACAGATAGTTCAAACCATTTGCCATTAATATTTGAGATGTTTCCTCAATTGGAATTTTATATTATCACGAATAAAGAGAAGTTTGATGCAAAAGAATTAAAAAAACACAAATATATTAACATGAAATATACAGATGAAACATACGTAAATGTAATAAAATATAACACGTCAAACGGAAATAAAAATATTGTTTTTGTTAACAATATTGATTGTAATTCACTTAAAGATTTGAAAAATAGTGAAAAATGGATTTTACAATTAAATGCCGTCGGTTTTATGGTTAATTTTAGATTGCCATATGTAGAAGATAAAATCAATAAATACAATAATAATAAGATCAATTCCAATGAAATAAAATATATTGATGGAGATATATATTTTGAAATTTACTCAAGTAGTTATTCAACAAATACACGATTGATAAATATTATCAACAAAAATGAAAAGTTTAAACATAAAATATATGATTTTAAAAAATATGATGAACAACTATATTATTTTAATGTAGAGGACAGAAGATTAAAATACACATATAAAGATAGCAATATTATGAAATATCACCTTTTGGGTTATGATGATAGTTATGAATCAGTTAGTGAATATCAAATTATTGATAATTATTTAGGTTATAATTCAAATATTAATACAATTATAAAAAAAATATATTGGATTAATAATTATCAAAAAAAGATGTGTATAACAGATACAATATCATGTCTTTATTCTACATTTATAAAAAAAATGAGATTTAATAATAGTATAAATGAAAAGAAGCATAAATTATTATATGATTTAATAGATTTTTTGAAAAATAGATATTTGGAAATAATTTATTCATTGAAAAATCAAGCGATTTATTTTATGGAAAATAAAATTTTGAGTAAGAATGAATATATTGAGGAAATTAAGGAGATGAAAAAAATTATTGAAAGATTAAATTGTAATTTGGAAATAATATTTGATAATTATGTAAAAAGAAAGGATGATTTGCAATATGTTATATTTAAAAATTTGTTTAAAAAAACTAATTTATTATTCAATAAAATGATTGATAAAATAACGTCAAATAAACATATCAAAAATAATTTTTTTAGATATGATTTTAGTGAATTGAAAGAGATTGATAACATATATTATGATTTAATCAAAAAAATATATAAAATAACGGAAAATAGTTAAAATGATCTTTTTCATAAATTGAATGAGAATAAAAATAAAAATAAAATCTTATTAAATAAATAAGTGATAAGCAATATGGAAAATAAAATAAAAAAATTCATTAAAACACAATTAGATAATCAAATTAAAGAATACGATTTTTCCATAAAAAATATTGAAAATATAACTAGATATTTCAATGCGTATAGCAATATGATATTATTATTTATTATTTACAACAATGATCTGTATCTTTTATTTAAACATGGTGATTCTAGGAAAAATACTATAATAGATATTGTAAAAAGATATTTTAATGAACATAAAAATTACGAAAAAAATAAAAATAAAAATAATACTATGAAAAATGCGATTTTTCCATTTTTTATTTCAGACGCATATTTTTATTATAATAATGATATTCCTTTTTTAATAGAAGCGAAGCCAATCAATAAAAAAGGAATATTAATACCACCAACATCATTCTATAAAATAAAAATAGGAGAAAATGTATCAGATATATCTTACAATCAATTTATTGACATATTAGATGAGAAAAAATGTTTTGAATTTTCCAAAAAAAAGCCAATAATATTTTTTAAAGGTGCAAATACAGGAGCAGATAAACACAATATGAGAATGAAACTTAAAAATATTGTTGATGAAAATCACGATAAAAGATATAATATATCAATCGCTGATAAATTTATTCCAATGTATGAATTTTGCCAATATAAATATCTATTAAATTTACCAGGTCATCAACCATGGTCATATAGATTAATGAAAATATTAACAATGGGTAGTTTAATAATAGATGTTAAAGTTAGACAATCTTATGATGATGGAAGAACATTTAATGAAAAATGGATAATGATATACGAAGGTTTTTTTAAAAAAGATGATGATTTTATTGAGATTGATTATGATTGGATTATGGATAGAACAAAAAATACCGAAGTTTATGATATTTATAATAAAGTGAATGAAATATACGAATTTTATCAAAAAAACGATGAGAAATTTAAGAAGATTGTTAATAATTGCAAAAAGAAAGGAGATATTCTTGACATGAAAATATTCAATTCCACATATGATATAATTCTTGATAGTATAACAAGAGAATTATATCGAAAAAATAAAGAGGAAGATATAGATAATTTTATAAAGAATTTAATTGAAAATAACAAATGTGAGAAGATATAAATGAATATAAAGAGATATATATATTTAATCAGTAAAAGATATATAATGTTTAAAAAAGCGTTCATTTTATTATCCCCAGTAAAAAATAATTTTATTAAAAATATTGCATTACCATCATGTAATACTTGTCGTTACTTCGTTCCAAATAAAGTAATATTATGTAGTGATAATTATAATGATGATTATGAAGAACCTAAAATGGAAAATATCCATTATAAATCAACATGTTCAAAATTTGGATTCAAAGATTTAATTTCCGGTGAAATAAATTATGAATATGCAGTTATATGCAGATCAAATGAGAAACAATGTGGATTAAAAGGTAAATATTATGTTAAAGAGAATAAATGATAATCTTCTCCAACAAATTTTCCACAATAATTATCTATTATTTCACAAAGAGGTTCTTCGTTATTATTTTTGTATAATTTTAAATATTCTTCATAAATTTTATCGTAATATATTGTTCCAAGTGCTTTATTTGTACCAATATGAATTGTATTCATTAAATGTTTTAATTCTTCTTCGGTTGGAAGTACAAAAGTGTCATTTAAAAGATGTATGTAACCCAACATATGAAAATAAAGTAATGTGATGATGCATTTCCTACATTTTGAACAATTTACTATATTTGTAGTATTGTTCAATATATATGTATTACAAACATATAAAAATTTTATCATTTCAACATCATTATTAACAATATAATTTATTTTTTTTATTCTTTCTATTTCATTATTACATGTTGTAAATTCATTACTGTTAAAATATTTGTTGATATCACTATGTTGTGACATAAGACATGGCAAATTACTATTTCCAAATCCACTAAAATATAGTTTTTTTAATCCTAATGGATAACATGAAGCAAGCAGTATAGCATCAGACATAAAAACACCATAATTTGTACCAGGAAGATTTGATAATAAAAGTAGTTCTTTAAAATTGGAATTTGCAATAATTAAACTTTTATTGTATTTTTCACTAAAATAATTAATTACTTCGTGAAAATTATCAACTGTTGTTGATACATCCATATAATTTATATAAATTGTATGTGTAATTTCTTGTAAGTTTGATAAAATTGTATGTAAACTATCAATACCCATACTAATTGGTGTTATGTTACATTGTAATCCTTTTTCAATGGTATTTTCTCTATTAAATGTTGGTAAATCCAATATTAATTCAATTTCATCATATGAAACCATACTTAACAATGAAGTATGTTTAGAATGATATTTTTTATATGTATCTGGTAATTTTAAAAGATTGTCATATAATTTTTCATCAATCGGTAAAGTTGATGTTATTTTCCATTTATTACAAATTGCAATTGACGATAACATAACAACAATACCATCTATATTTAAATTTAAATCCATTTTTTTATCATTTTCATTTTCATAATGCATATAAAAATCATAAAGATTACCATTAATTTTTACAGGATATATTATTTTATTAGTTATTGTTGTATCAAAGTATGGTTGTAGTATCTCTATCATTTTTTAATTTGTATATCATAATAAATATATAAAATATTTTATAATATAAACGAAAATAAATAACAAATATATTTAAAAAAATCGTAAGTAATAATAGTAAATAAGCTATGACAGGTGGTCTTTTACAACTCTCTGCATATGGAGCTCAAGATTTATATTTAACGGGAAATCCTCAAATAACATTTTTTACTGCTGTTTATCGTCGACATACCAACTTTGCAATTCAAACAGTCGCTCAATACTTCAACGGCAATGGAGATTTTGGTCAAAAAGTGTATTGCGATGTCGATAGAGTAGGTGATTTAATGAATCAGGTTTACTTAAGAGTAAGATTGCCAAGTCTCATCCCTTACAACTATACTAATGAACAAGGGGATTTAGTCGAATATTATTGGGTAAATAGTGTTGGGCATGCCATTATTAAAATTATCGATATTGAAATCGGTGGTGTTGTTATTGACAGACAATATGGACTTTGGATGCAAATATGGAGTGATTTAACAGTTCCTTTAGACAAAAGATTGGGATTTTACAACATGATTGGAAAATCAGATAATCCAATTAATCTTGATAATAATAAGGAATTAAATTTATATGTTCCACTATACTTTTGGTTTTGTAAAAATATTGGTTTGTCGCTTCCACTAATTGCAATTCAATCTCAACAAGTGCGATTTAATGTTACCTTTAGAAAATATCAAGAGTTAATTATCTCTTCTGACGGAAAGCCGATTAATCCAACAACACCTATTCAAATAACTCAAACGTATCTTGACATCGACTACATATTTTTAGAGGACGAAGAGCGTAAAATTTTTGCGCAAAATAATCATCAGTATTTGATTGAGCAACTTCAAGTTTATGCAACATCTCTTACATCAAATGGATTGCGTCAAGACCCAACAGACCCTGATAAAATGACGAGAATTCCCGATTTAAATCAAAATATCATGATGACATTTAACCATCCCGTTAAGGAGCTTTTTTGGGTCATTCAAAACACGACTGTTTTATCAATATATCCATATGGTGGGAACGAATGGTTTAACTTCTCAACAGAGCCATACAAGAACGGAATTATGTCGGGAACTGACCCGATGATTAAAGCAAAAATTCTCTTTGAAGGACAGGAGTTGTTTGATACACAAGATGCGAAATATTATAGAGTTGTTGTTCCATTTAAGCGACATACGAATGTTCCAACAAATTTTATTTATGTTTATAGCTTTTCAACAAACCCTGAGGATTTTCAACCGTCAGGTGCATGCAATTTTAGTAGAATTGATACTCAACAACTTTATATGGAGATATCAGATCAGTTGGTACAGCCAATTATAACAATATTTGCAACGAATTACAATATTATTAATATTGCTGGAGGAATGGTTGGTGTGGAGTATACCACCTAAGTTAGGAAACCAACGGTTCCCTAAAAACCCTCCTTTTTTTTTATTGGATTTTTAATTTTTATTGTTTAACATAATGATAACAATAAAAACAATAAAATAATTTATTGTTTTGTTTATTCAATAATCATACTTTCATATGCAATACAATACTCTTTAACCTCTTCTAACATTTTTTCCATAAAAAATTTATATTTATCATTTACCAATAGATTATTTTTAATATCGTCAATGCGATTCTCATCTTTATATTGAAGATACATATCAACACCACAGCTGTATATTATCTCTTTATTGCATACGTCAATAATTGTATCAACCAAATCAACTGGTAAAAGGTATAAGTGATTGTCTATTTTATATGAGATTAAATAATCATATAGTAAATTATTCATTTTAGCAACAATGATGTCTAACACATCTGTATCATCGCATAATGTTCTTCTATCTGTTTCTTCAACTAATTGCGGTAAAAAAGGATAAGGATTTGCCATTTTTGTTTTGTAATTTTATATAAAATATATATAAATATTATTTTATATTTGTTTTTATTTATTTTTTTAATTTTATTTTTTTTGTTTTTTGTTTTTATTTGTTTTTCTTTTATTTTTACTATAGAACTTAAAGAGATAATATTAAATAAAGATTATAAATTATATTTAAAAATGAGTAATACAGATGTTGTAAACAAATTTAAAGATCTCACTGAAAGATATAAGATCGCAATGACTCCAGGAATGGTTGCTCCGTCAGTATTTAATGAAGCAATGGG
>JACCDX011591440.1_pt1 | contig 14223 bp, 11 predicted proteins | sample 7449681 | NCBI WGS metagenome assembly JACCDX01 (sample SAMN15323450, study PRJNA562643) | freshwater metagenome | isolation source: river surface water | place: USA:Blue River Watershed | collected 2017-08-18
ATAATGCGATCTTCCAGGAATTGAATCTCATCGCTTCGATAAAATGCGTAGCTCTCGGTCTGAGTTCCCTGATTCCGGTAGATCACCAGATCGATTGATACATATGGATCCTCAAGAAACTCCCTGCGAATCTGATCAAAGGGGACCTGGCGATCATCCAGATGAATCCGGATCTCGGGACGATGGATATTCGTAATCGTCTCCATCTTTTGGATTACTCTCCTTTCTTAAAATCTCTTTAAGCTCCATCTTTTGATCCATCAATCCATCAATCTGTCCCAATCTTTTTTTTAAGACCTACCAGACCACCATCGGTAATGTATTCAATAGATGCTCCACCTCCAGTGCATATGTGAAGATTAGAAGGAACTGGAGATATCCCACTCTTCTGAAGATATTGATTGACGAATGCGGCTGTATCACCACCACCGATGATCACACGCTTATGGGGATTCTCCCTTAACATCTTCAGGATGTACTTAAGGATCGTCGTAGATCCAGAGGAGAATCGGGGATTCTCAGTAATCCCCATTGTACCATTCCAAAAGATAAGATTGTGTTGATCAATCAGATGCTGAAGATGAGTAATCGATTCACCGCCAATGTCAAAGAAGAAGTGCCGGTGTGATCGATCAAAATGGGGATCTAAGAGATGATGGAGATGATGATATTCAATGCGAGAGGAGTCGGGGGATTCCCCCGTAAGGCCATCTTTCATCAACACCGCCTTATCTCCCAGCTCTTGGATAAACGCTCGATCTTCGGGTTGATAAAGATAGGAGTTTACAATACCACCGCCCAGATAGATCTTGTTTACCCGGCTCTTCAGCGCCTCGCATAAAGGTAACTTATCTCGGATCTTCGCCCCGCCCATCATCACCAATACCGCAGGGTTGGATCCCGATCCGAGAAGAGGCTCGAGGGCGGTGACCTCTTTCTCAACGAGGAAGTCGTAAAAGGTGGGACCGTTCCGGAATCCATTGATGCTAAGATGATTCCGATGCATACATCCGAACGCAGCATTGACAAACACATCTCCTAGCTGATTCCACACTTGATAGGGCTCGGAGTATGCGCCTTCTACTGGATCCGCTTCAACCTTCTTGGCACCTAAAGGTGCAGAAGGTAGCAGGGAGTCGTCATCAAATTCGACCTCTTCTGGATGAAACCGAACATTTTCCAAGAGATAGATCCGAGGTGCTTGATGGATATGATTGAGATTGATAAACTCATCCATCTCATTGAGGGTGGTAACAAAGAGTCTCTTCTCATCTTCCCGAATCCGCTCCAAGCTCTCCTTCCGTAATCCCCCCGGCAAAAAGTCAAACAGAATCCCCCTATCCATCAGCTCTCCAGCCTCCCCCCGTAAAATCTCTTTAAGCCGGTCTAAGATAAAACGAGTAGAGTATTGGGCGACCATATCATCTGGATCCATCTTTTTGGGATCGGGTCTTCCGAGATGAGTGGCGATCACAATGCTCCGGGGCTTATCCTGTAAAATGCGCTTTAACGTAGGAATGGTAGACCTGATTCGGAAATCATCGGTGATGGTTGTTGTGGTAGTCATTGGGGATTGGGTATTAGCATCACTGCTTGGACTACGGGTAAAAGGGACATTGTAATCCACGCGAAGAAGAACGTGCTTATTTACGAAAGAGATGTTATCTGTAATGAATGGGTAGACGTCACTTCGGCGTTTGTACTCATAGATGTGCTGAGCCAGGCGAATACATTGCGTCGAGTAGGACCACTCATTGTCATACCAGATGAGGAGTTTGATGCTCTTGGGACCGAGTTGAAGGGCGCTTGGCTGATCGACGATCGTGGGGGTCGTCGTTCCGATAAAGTCAGAGCTGATGAGCTCCTCCTTCTCCAATCGTATGATGCCTTTCCCATTCTCCCTCTCCAGGCGCGTCCAAAGATCGGCGAGAGGGATGGGGAAGACGGTTTGAAGGGTAAGATCCACCACGCTCACATCATTTGTTGGAACGCGAATAGCCATACCTTGGACCTTTCTTCCCATACCCAGTTCCGGGATCACTGCTTTAATCGCCTGAGATGCCCCTGTTGTAGCCGGGATCATATTGTTAAAGATCGATCGGGAAGAGCGAGAGCTCTTGGCATTCGTTTCGGCGGTGTCCAAGATCGACTGAGAGGCGGTCGTTGCGTGAATGGTGGTGAAAGAGGCCGATTCAACCCCGCCATACCATTCGTGAACGCGCTTTAAGAAAGGCGCAATGCAGTTGGTCGTGCACGAAGCAGCGGATATGATACCCTCTCCCGAATACCCCTTCTCATTAACGCCGCAGATGTAAGTGGGGATGGCAGACTCCTTAGCGGGGGCGGTGATGATCGTGTAAGGAACGCGATGTTGCTGGATGCATTCGCGGGTAAGAAAGGCACCGGTCGCTTCAAAGAGAAGATCGCAATCCCAGTTGATTTTGGCAGCATCCCGCTCCCGGATCAGGCGAATCTTCCGGGAGATTCCTTGATACACAAAAAGGAAAGAAGATGGCTCGGATTCATCTGGAAGGATCTGGATGGAGAAGTTGCGGTCATAATGTTGGTGGATGCTATCGTACTTGAGGTACTTTTCGATGTCCCCGATCTCCAGACGAGGTGCATTGATCGCCGTTACTTGGAGCGGCCCGGACTTCCACTCTCCCAGCATCATCTGCAAAAAGATCGACTTACCTACACGACCAAAGCCATTGATACCGACGCGAAGTGGAGGAATCATAATGAGATGATGGCGACTACGGAACGACTTCTATTTTTCGCGAAAAATAAACGAGAGATCTCTATCATTTTTATCGATATTTTTTGCGAGATATTATCATCATATATGATAGTATAGTATATCAAACAATTTGATTCATAAAATGGCAGCACAATCACCCTACTACTACTTCATTTTGCTCGCGATCTTGATGATGACGGTGGGCTTTGTCTCGATGTATTACAAGGCACTGGAGACTCAAGATACATCAAATCTCAACTATCTAACGCTGGGTTCCTTCTTCACGTCGATGGTGATCTTTCTCTTGATCGCGATTCAGCGCTTCTATCCGATCCACATTATCTTCTACATTGTCTCACTGGTGGCGATTGTAGGAATGGTTCAGATCCATCAAAAGGGGAAAGGACCCAGTCCCTCATCATAAGTCCCAGTCCCACCTTATACCTTCTCTAAAACGACCTTGTGATAAGGTTATACCTTCTCCAAGATAAACTTGTAAATGACATTCTTACCATAGCCGACGTAGATCGATTCGCGATAGGGGACGATATGTTTGATCTTAAACTTATCCTGAGGAATTTTAAGGATAATCTCTTCTAAGGTAGTCAACTTGCCAAGCTTCATCTCGGTCCATTTCTCGATGGAGTCTCGGATCTTGTTCTTAAACCCAGTGCTGGAGATATCCGGAGAGATCGATGTAAAGAGGATCACTTCGGAGAGGGTGTGAGTCACTTGATCAAGGATTTGGAAGAAGAGAGAGGAGTCATCGAGGTAGGTATTGAAGTGATGGATCAAGATCTTGTCATAGTTGATCTCTTTGAAGCGATTGTTTTTGAGAAGGAAGAAGGTCGATTGAAAGGTCTCGATGTTGGTGTCGATCCGCTTGATCTCCTCAGAGCTCTTCTGGGAGAGCTGCTTTTTAAAGCGGGCCAAATCGTGATTAAGCGATTGGATGGAAGCTGGGTTTTCATCGATATAGGTGACGTTGTACTCTTTCAGGGCGATGGTTTCAAAGTAGTCGACAAAGGGGATATATACGCCTTGATTGACGATGAGGAGGTTTTCATAGAACATCTCATTGTCACCAAAGAGTTGATCATAGATCTCCTCATAGGGGGATTTAAGGATGGTAGTGGAGACGACGGTCTTTCCGTAGCTCTTGAGGGCATCGACCAAGGATAGGCTCATATGGAGTGGGATAAGATATATGCAATCTACTATCTTTTTATGATAGAATAATCTACGTAATGGAGCGGGGCACTAAATAAGATCCAAGGATAGAGTAGATAGAATATCTGCAAAAGATGGACTTTGATCTAAACAACTTTGTGAAACGTTACAACAACCGGGAGTTCATCCTCCTCTTCATCTTTATCTTCTTTGTCCTCTCCATCCTTCTTGCCTTTGTCAAGTTCATCTCCCAATGGCCCGTCCTCATCATCTTCTCCTTCATCGTCGCCTTTATCATCTACAATCACTTCTCTCCTACACCTGATCCCAACTATGTGGAGACCCAGAAGATCTATCAAGATATGTTGGTGAAGGGGTCGCAAGTGAAAAGTAAGGATCTCAATGCGATCTTCAAAGAGAGCATTCTATACAATAATGATAACCGAGTGGATCAAAGTTCTTAGATAAGAGAGCATAGATGGATAAGGAATTATAAAACAGATAATGGTTTTATAATATGAATGATATCGTAATGTTATGGTAATGATATAGTAATTTTATAGTAATGGATAAATGATGTATAGATGGTTATGGTTTAAAGAAGTTCATCGAGAAGCTTAAGGATCTTGTTGATCACCTCGATGTACTTCTTGACGATGCCCTCTTTGTTATTGTTCTCGGAAAGAGTGATCTTCATCAGCATCTCATACTTCTGTGGATGAGATAGACGATAGCCGACATACTTCACATCGGGTTCCTGGGAAAGGTACTCCGAGAGGATGTTGCCGAGGGTGTCATTCTCCTCATAGAAGACGAGATCATAGACCTCATCACTCTTCTTGTTCCGGCTGATCACAATCTTATCGCTGCTCTTGACATTAATCTCCGCCTTGGCCCTCAGGAGGCGCTCCTTTAGCTTCTCCACGCCCATCTGATAGATCTCATCGGCAGAAAGGTGGCCAACGCTCTCGATACGGAAGTTGTAGACACCGGGTGCGCTGCTGTTGCCGGCGCGCTTATAGTACTGCTCGCCATTGTCCAGTCGGAAGGTGTTGGCGGCCTTCTCATCGAGCCCGAGCTCGGCAATCTTTGCTTCGAGGGCTTCCTTGTCGACTTCGAAGGTGTGGACACAGGTGCACGTTGGGTTAAAGGCGGCACCACCTTCTTGGGAGTTGCTCTTCTTAAGACGGGTTTCGAGGGAGATGGAGTGATTGGGCTTAAGCTTGGTGATTGGGACGGTGGGGAAGTAGGAGAAGGGCTTCTCAATCTTCTTGCCGGAAGCATCTTTGAAGACGAGATCCGAGAAGTAGATATAGGCGGCATCTTGGGTATTGTTCTTGGTCTTGCATTCGATTTGGATGGAGTCATAGTCGACGTCGGGATAGTTGGAGATGATAGGAATCAAGGAGAGACGCTTATTGACGAACTCGTTGTCGATCACTTTGGAGTTCTCAAAGAACTCGGTGGCATCCATATCGATCGAGTAGACTTCGACGTCGCACATAATCGAACGCCGAATGCCGTTTATCAAGGAGATGCCATATGTTGACTTGGCGTTATCAATCCGCTTCTCGAGAGTAAGAGCTTCCATCTTTGCTTCTGGTCTGTTCTTGTGATAACGTTGCTTGGAATCTGTGTAGATAAGAAGTTGTATCAAACCTACTTACTACTTACTATGTAGATTATATCTTTTATACTGGGGATGAATCCCTTTTTGCTTTTGATGGATCAAATGGAAGAAGAGGGAAGGAGAGAGACCTGCGTCTGGATATGGGAGAATTCTTATATAAAATGAATAGAAATCATAGTAAACTTCTCATCGTCATCATCTTCAACCACTTCAATCAAGATGGATCAAAACATTCTCTTTTACAGTAAAAAGTGCCCCAATTGCAAGAAGCTCTTTGATCTCTTGGAGAGGTCTCCACCTGTGGTCTCCAAGATGTTTATGATTATTTGTGTGGACAATAAGAAGTACAAGATTCCGCCGGTGATCAAGTCGGTTCCATCGGCGATTATTACGACGCCATCGGGGAGTCATCAGGTCTATTCGGGTGTTAACTTGATGAACTTTATCAAAACACGCATTGGGTCACAGCAGCGGAATCCGGGTACGGGTGGAGGACGCGGGATGGGGTCGGCACCCCGGCCGATGTCAATGGGTGGAGGTGGAGGGGGTGGTCCTCCAAGGGGGCCTTCAGGAGGAGTCCCAGGAAGAGGTGGAGGTGGAGGCGGCGGTAGGGGAGAGTATAAAGAGCCGGAGCCGGAGGAGTGGGATTCTTTTGTGATGAATAACTTATCGGGTAACTTTGCATTCATTGATGAGGATAAGAATGAGAGGATTGTGGAGAAGAATGGGTTTGCATCGCTCAATGCGATTCATAGTTTCCGGATCAACACACCGGATGATGAGGGACCAAAGGGGAAGGAAGATATAAAGCCGGTATCTTATTCGATGAACGATCCGAGCTTACAGATTCCTCAGGGGCAGATGAATCGATCCAATCGATTTGCGGATGAGGCGGATCAGCCGCCTCGTAACCGGTTTGATGAGAACGATTATGGGGGCTATGATGATCGGGGATATGGTGGAGGGGCGGGCGGTGGTGGCGGCCCTTCTCAAAGTCGTAATAGCTATAATCCCAATGAGTTTAATCCGAGAAACAGTCAGGCATTTGATCCGAATATGTTCCGAGATCGGGGGTATGAAGGCGGGAGTGATAGCCGTTCGAATGCGAGAAAGTCAGAGTTTGATGCGAGAATGGAACAGATGAAGAGTGCACGTGACTTCGGGATGCCTCAACCCATTCGTCGTATGTAAGATCTTGCGGATCGATCGGATCAATCAAATCTGCGGTCATAAAGAGAAAAAGAATATAGAATATATTGAGTAGATCATCATCGAACATCATCCAAACAGAATGAGCTCATTGGCGCAGATCAAGAGTGTGTTTATCCAGCAGCTGGATAGCTTCGTGGAGGAGTTTTCGGGGCTTTATCCGGAGGAGACGGAGATTCTTCTCTTTGCGGAGAAGTACAAGCTCATCAAGAGTGCGAACTCGACCTTTGTGGTAGAGAGCTTCGTGACCTATGTGTTGCCTCTGAAGGCGCAGATTATGGCAAAGGAGGAGAGTTTCTTCCTTTCGGGAGGTGGTCAGGGTGACATCAAGGATGACTACAGCTCGAAGCTGCGGGACATCATCAAGAATGTGTGGCTCAACAAGATGAGTGAGGGGAACAAGGAGATCATCTGGAAGTACTTTACGGTTTTCGTTCGCCTGAGCGAGAAGTATGCGATTGAGCTGATGAAGGGGTCTGCCTAAGGCCTATGGTCTTTGTAAAGAGATCCTTGACGACTCTCTGCTAACTTCTGCTCCCTTTCAGGGAGCCAAGAAGGTTGTATATCAGGGGAGGGGTCTTAAAGAGATTTTATACATAAAATTGTATCATATACGTTATCATACAATCCAAAAAGTGTTATATAGAGATAGTACTAACAAAGAAAGATGGAAGGTGATGTTCCCATTGACTACAATCAGCTTATTCTCAAGAAGAGTGCCAACAAGAGTGGTAGTAAGATATCGCCAAAGGTACCAAAGAAGGAGGAGGTAAGTGATGATGATTCATCGAAGGGGAGTAAGGAGAGTTATGATGAATCAGATCTATTTCAGAAGAGTAATCCATACTATATCTGTCATCACTGTATCAGGTATAAGACGAACCGTAAAGGTGATATGAAGAAGCATCTTACGAAAGGAAAGCATTGTCAGGTATATGGGTCTTATATTGACTTCAATGATGCTGCGGTCAAGTCAATGGGACGTACCTATACATTTACCTTTGATACGTCCTTGTTAAAGTATGATGACTATCGTTTTATAATTGATAAGTATGTGGACTTTGAGAATGTGGTCAACATTGACTTCAAGAGTAAGGAGAGTATACATAGTGCAAGTGAGATGTGTTTAATCAAAAACATACTTGAAAATCCAGAGAAATACCTACGAAGTATGGGTATGTCTATTGATGATATAAGATCACATTCAAAGGGCGACACGAAGAAGATTCGATCTTCTTATCATCCATCATCCAAGAAGAGTAAGATCAAGCCAAGTCCTCAAGCCTTAATGCTCTATCACAAGATGAAAAAGGTAGAGAGTGATGAGGACGAAGACGAGGACGAGGATGAGGACGAAGACGATGAAGATCAAGATGATGAAATCGACCAACGGATTACTCAAACAAATCAGGATGACTTAACGTGCCCTACCTGTAAACGGGTGTTTGCAAGAAAGAGAAACTTAGATAATCATATACAAAAAAAGAATCGGTGTATCAAGAATCTTCATAGTGATAGCATTCGTAATACAGGTGTTATTGAATCTGCGCGGTTTCTCTTAGCTGATCGTACACACGATGGTGATCGATCTAAAGATAGTGATGGAGGGAATGATCTTAAAGATGTACTGTTAAAGATGATTGAAACCCTAACAAAGCCAACGAATGTCCAGAACAACATCCAGAACAATGTCCAGAACAACGTTCAAAACAACATCAGTAACACTCAAAACGTCCATAACAAGAATGATCTCAATCTATCACTGAAGGACTTCATCCACGAGAACTATGATCTTACGCACATAGAGGATAGCTTCTACAAGAGGGATGACTTCTTTATCTTTGATGTCTTTCTGGAGAAGATTATGATGAATGCTCGCAATCAGAACATCTATCTAAACGAAGAGAATACAGATGCCATCATCTTTACAGAGAATGACCTCAATATGATCTCAACAGACAAGGTTGGCTACTTGATCTTGGACAAACTGGATAAGTCGATCACTCAGTACATTGGATCGGTAGATGAAGAGACACAGAAGACCCTGAAGTTCATTCAGGATTACTACCGTATCATCAAAGGTCAGTATAGGATAGATACCATCTATAAGATCTATAATGTGAAGACGAAGTCCTTTGAGTATGGAAGTTCATCAGGTCTCTTTCGGTGTAGAGACAAGAACAGGAACAAAGTGATTGTAGTGATCAACAAGTTTAACGCAGAGGCAAGAAGACTACTAAGGAAGTATGAGAAAGGTGGTGCCATCTTAAGGTTAGAACCGAACATTGAAGACTTCCTCTCCGCAAGATGCAGATACAAAGACCTAAAGAGCTAATACCTACCTACAAAGTAAGACTCTATACAATCATAATCGTCTATTCTACTACTATATTCAGTAATAGAATTTATAGATAAACACTACAACCGCACATTTATTGTAGTAAGGGATAGAAGATTTTGACTTGAATCGCTTGAACTAATTTCATTTTGAGTCAGACTGATTTCGTTTTGAGTCAGATCGAGATGGTTTCGGAACCCTTGAAAGAAGACAAAAACTCTAAGAATCTCTAAAAAACTCTAAAAAACTCTAAGAATCTCTAAAAATCTCTAAGAATCTCTAAGGTCAGTTTTATGTATTACATTTTTATCATATGAGTACTACATTTTATTACTGACTATGGTAACAGATGATATGTATACTTTTCTCTAAAATATTTGACGATTCATTGGCGCAAATGGCACGAATGGCACAAATGGCGCAAATGGCGCTATTTGGAGATTCCTCAACATTAGGTCTGGCAAAGCCCAAGATAAAACGGCCCTTCAATCTAAAACGATATTGCTTTTCTGGCAGCCTTTTACAGACCTAATGTTGAGGAATCTCCAAATAGCGCCATTTGCGCCATTTGTGCCATTTGCGCCAAAAAAGCCACACTAAGTGCATAGGTTATATACGTATTTGTTATTACCAGAATCAGTAATAAGATGTGTATAATGACATATGTCTTTTATACATAAAATATAAAAAGTCGCATAGTTAGAGTTTTTTAGAGATTTTTAGAGATTTTTAGAGTTTTAGCCATCCGAGAGAGGGCTTTCAGACCTCTTTCGGACCCTCTTATCTTGACTCAAAACGAAATCGGTCCAAACGCATTCCAAAAAGTTACACTTCAAAACAGACTCTCTCAAAACTTTTGATTCATAAAATCTATCCATCTCTTCTTTTTATGGTAAGGTTATGGTAATCGTCTTCAATCATCTCAGAACATCCAAATTTTGACCCCTCAAGACAAAGTGGTAATGTGCAAATCGGGGTTTCATTCGGAATCATCCATATTCTCTCTTTTCTCATTCTCTTAACTACAATTTACAGGAACTTCGCAAAGCTCTAAGCCTCCTCAAAAGGATCATAAGATGAAGTTGATCTTATGATGTTATGATCTTATGATGTTATGATCATATGTTGGTAAGGTGTAATACTATTTATGTATACATAGATCAAGAGAGATCAGTGGAAGAGTTCCCAGATGTCGTGGCGATCATTCCTGGGCCAATAGAGATTGTATTCATCTTTTCGTCCACCGCCGCCACGAGGATGTCTTCCGATCTCCTTAAGCCGATCTCCCAACTCACGCAAGTCTACTTTGTTTGTCTTATGATCGCTAATCAGAGTGATACCATAACCATTTGCGGTATACTCCCATCCCCATAGGACAGCGAAGTCGATCTTTCCTGCCAGATTGGTGCAGATTTGCCGCCCAACCTTCTTCGCAAGCGCTGGGCTTCGGAAGTTAAGAACACCTACCTTATATCCCTGGAAGTTGGTAATATGTGCATTGGCTGCAATCTGCTCCTTTAATGCCTCCGTTACTTGGAAGTAGTAGTTACCAAATGTAATGAGATCATTGATATTGGATTGCTGGATGATATCCCACAGCTTCTCGAAGATCTCTCCACTCTGGATTCGGGCAAACATCCGGGGATCTCGACTATGGGTATACCGGAAACCCATCGCCTCCGTAAACATATAAGAGTAATAGACCCAAGGCAAGTATAACTTTGCATCGGATGAATCAATATAGCTAATCACGGTAGGGACCATCTCACGAGGATAGAAGAACTTCCAAGTGACGGCACAAGCGGAATGTTCATTCTTTCCTTTGCTCTCAATCCAGCTGGAATAGAAGTGAGGATGTTTCATCTTGGGGGCGTGATCATCCAAAACAATGGCATAGGAACAGTGCTCTAAGATCTTTCCCAATGTCCACTCCGACCAATCAATATCCACAAAGATCGCTTTGCACCCGCGATCTAAGACCCGTGCCGGATCCCAAGACTTGTTGGGTTTTGCACTTACAATCTTCTTGATCTCACCACCCATCTCCCGGATCGCGTGATATGCTATGGCTCCAGCAAAGAAACCATCATTGTTTGCACCATTGAAGACGATCGTATCAATCTCTTTAAGCTCGCCATCTGTGAAACTCTTGCGGAACCCAATCACACCTTCAAAGGAGTTATCATACTCCTCTTTGGTCGCAAAGACTGGGGGAATCACTTGACGATGAATCTGCTTGATCTCCTTGTTCTTCACACATTCCCGGATCATCGCATTGAAGTTTGTCGCCTCACTCTTGTTGACCATATTCATCATTGTATTCTGATTCTCTTCCATTGTGTTTCCCACATTGTTCCCAGGTGTAGCCATCTTCTTCAAGGAACGAGTCAAGGAACGAGTACTCCCACTCTTGCTCTTTGTCTTACTCTTACTCTTACTCTTGCTCTTCGTCTTACTCTTTGTAACAATCGTATTCATCTCTCAATCTCTATCTATACTATTATAGGTGGATATAAAGGAATCATCCACAAAGCTATAATATAGCACTTTTGTAAAGTATGATCCCGGGATCATAGTTTATCTATCATATTTATTCTATACTACTTACTCTCCCACTTACCATCATCTGGTAATTAGAGCATTGCCATTAGGTCAACGTTAAACTGGAGCTTTGCATCTGGGAAATTGACGGCATTCTTGATCTTAAGGAACTCCACAAGAGGAAGTGCATTTGACTTAAAGGAAGCATCTACAGAGCTAATCTTACGCTCTACCTCCCAGCTGGCGTAATCATAAACAGAGGTAAAGTTGATGGCAATCGGAGCAACATCCATTACACTCTCAGAAACCAGCGTATCCATTAACTGTGTCTGAAGGGCTGCTAAGCTAACTTCGTAGGACATCTTGTAAACGTGATTAATCAATCAATCTATCTAATATAGATCAACATCTTTTCTTCGGTCAAACTCCGAAAATATTCTACTCGCTCAATGTAAAGGATATTCAACAAATTTTATCATAGATAAAATCCATTCAATCACCCGTCCATTCATCCAACCACCACAATGAGCCACGATGCAATCTTAGAGAATACCCCTATTCCAGGCCAGGAAGAGGAAGGCCAGTTTGTCGACCCATCCAAGATGAAGATCAAGGATGTGTGCAAGATCATTCATACTCAGTATCTCGCCATTATCGATGATGCGATCGAGTTCTTTAAGTACCACGAGGAGCTAAGCGCCTCTCTTCCTCGTGATAAGAAGGCATACTTGGAGAAGGTAGATGCAAATGGCCCTCAGCAGATTCTCTACAACCTCACTTCCAACTTCCTTTACTGCTTAGAGGCGATCAAGGATCACAACAGTGACTACTTTGCTTATCAAGCGGATAAGATCAAGAAGAAAAATGGAAAGACGGAGAAGGTGAAGATCTCGTGCCTTATCGGCAAGACGACGATGAAGCGAATCGTAGCAGATGCAAGTGAGGAGCTGATGCACAAGATCTTTGATATGTTGGTCCAATCTTTTATCTTCCTTTGTGTGCAGCAAGATGGGACCCTCTCCTTTAGGAAGGAGTATCTCAAATATGTGAATGATAACTTTGAAGATTCAACCCATTTCCCTAAGATGAAGCTGATGATCGAGAATGTTGATACCATCCTAGATGAGTATGACCCTGCTGATTATCAGAAGACGGATGAAGAGAAAGAGGCCGAGGAGGCTGCTCGTAAGGCGGCCAAGTCAAAGAAGGGGAAGAGTGGGAAGAAGGGAAAGAGTGGTGACGAGGATGGTGCGAATCCCTTCGACTTCTTTACTAAGAGTGCCGGGGACAATCTGGTAAAGAATCTGGAGAACTCGAAGATCGGTCAGATTGCGAAGAACATTAGCAGCAAGATGACGGAGAATGACTTCCCGATGCTGCGTGATCCCAGCCAGCTTCTTGCATCGCTTACGAACCCGAATGGCGAGAATGGCTTGGGTGATCTCATTAAGTTTGTCTTAGACGAGGTCCAGACTAACTTGGAGTCGAGCAACATTAGCCACGCGGATCTGATGGGCGAAGCTCAGGGAATGATGGGCGGCCTTTCCAAGCTGACGGGTATTGACCCCAGCAAGATGATGCCACCAATGGGCGCTGAGGGAATGGATGCTCCGGACTTCTCTCAGTTTGCGGGGATCTTTGAGGGCCTTGGCAATGAACTGAAGAAGTCGCTCGATGCGGAGGGAGCGAAGGATCTTGATTAAGAATAAGAGGTTATACTCTTATATCATAACGATATGATCAATGTATAGTAATATATCAACCAGAATAATCTTATTTATAAATAGTACGTTTTATAAATAGTCATACTATATTATACCCACACCCACAACCTAAGATGGAACTATCAGAACTATCTCAAATCAAGGAGACCCCTGAGATCAAGAAGATCAAGCGCGACGCCTCCAAGCTGATCCAGCACTCGGAGGTTCTGAGCGACCCTTTCTGGATGGAGGATCCCGCCATTCTCTTTAAGCCCGAGCGCCTTAACCAGTTCTTCCCCACATATCAGATGACGTTTATCGAGAAGCTCAATGCAATCACTCGCCTGGCGATCTACCTCGGCCTCGCTCTCTATCTCGTCTCTTCGAACTACAATTGGCTCTATCTTGCCATCCTCATTCCCATCTTCACCATTTTTATGTATAAAACCCAAAGAGAGAACATAGAGACCTATTTTAACAACTATGACAGCTTAGAGAACGCGATCAATGAGGCGGAGCTCCTTACCCCGGAGACGGTCAAGCCGACCGTCAATAACCCGTTTATGAACATCAATTTGATCACGGATGATAGGACACGCGCCCCCGCAACTCCTTCGTGGAACAATGATGAGGTGATGGCGGACATTGAGGATAAGTTTAACTATAACCTCTATCGTGATACGGGGGACCTTTATGGTAAGAACAACTCTCAGAGACAGTACGTGACGATGCCTTCAACGACGATCCCGAATGATCAGACGACGTTTGCCAAGTGGCTCTATCAGACTGGTCCCACCTGTAAAGAAAAGGCTGTTTATTGCGCTCCCGAGTTTAACCCATTCCCAATGGTCGATACCTCGAATCCTTATGAGCTGATTAACAGGAAGGTTTA
>JACCDX010057024.1_pt1 | contig 14222 bp, 10 predicted proteins | sample 7449681 | NCBI WGS metagenome assembly JACCDX01 (sample SAMN15323450, study PRJNA562643) | freshwater metagenome | isolation source: river surface water | place: USA:Blue River Watershed | collected 2017-08-18
CATTCGTGGACGTGTGATGGGAATCTACCTATTGATCTTCCTGGGAGGAACACCTTTTGGATCATTACTCATTGGGTACTTCAGTGAGACTATCGGCGTGCGCCAGACAGTTGCGGCATGCGGAGGAATATCTCTTGCAGCCGCACTCACCATCTGGATCATTTATCGCGACCGTGTAGAAGAGCCAGCAGATCTACGAGTCTCCTCCGTTCTTAGTTAAGCCTCGAGGCGGTTGAGCTCTTCCTGAGACATATTCGCCGGAACAGCAATCACGATTGCAACAGCGATAAGAATCAATACTGGAACCATCAGATATGCGCGGGAAATCCCAAAGCTATCGCCGAGGACTCCGAGCAGGAATGGCGCTCCACCAATCGCAATACCAGCCGCCAGTGAGCTCTTACCGATAGCAAGATCTGGGCGATTATCGCTGTGATTGATCAGTCGAAGAGAGGTAAGAGCGAACTGCATTGAGATGCCTAGGCCGCTGAGGAGCAACATAACCATGCTGATTGCAAGGTTATGTGAGAACCAGATACCAAAGAAGCCAACGAATTGAAGTCCAAGAATTGTTAAGAGCTGGTGATCCAATGAGAGCTTATGCATGATGCGACCACCGAAGAAGCGACCAAGGCCCATACCGGTACCGAGCGCCATGATGGCGATAGTTGAGATAGCAGCTGATGCATCAGTGCGATCGCGAACAAGGGCTGCTGCCCAGAAAGCGGTTGCGAACTCAGTCGAGATTGTTGCTACAAATCCAACCCAGGTAATCCAGAAAGCCTTAGAAAGCTTTCCACTTTGAGGTCCTTCACCTGTTGGTACATGCGGTTCGTCGGAGCGCTCACGACGGAAGAAGAATAGATATAGGGCAAGAGGCAAAATAACGAGTAGACCTAAGCGCCAGAAGTCAGGTGCCTGTTGTGCGATCGAACCGATAGTAAATGTGCCGAAGACATATCCGATTGAGGCGATTCCATTTGCCTGTGCAACAGCTAAAGGTGCAAGTGCGCCGTAATGGCTATTAAGGGATGTGACAAAAGAGTTGATAACCGTTGAAGTTCCAAAACCAGTTACAGCTGCGGCAAGAATTGTAAGTGCAACAGGTTGCAAGAATGAAAGTGAAATCAATCCACCAACAAATATTGTGAGCCCAATCCAACCTGCATTAGCGCGGCCAAATTTATGAGAGATCCAAGGATTGCTGAGTCCGGCAAGAATTGATGCCACACCCATTGCTGTTCCATGAAGACCCGCAATAGTCAGTGATGTGCCTTGATCAGCACGAAGTAATGGCTGTGCAGGGCCAAAGCCACCTAAGAAGAAGTTAACGACGACAGTCTGAAGGGCGATAGTCCAGAAGAAACTATCGCGGTTAAGTTTTGCTGGCATTACGAGAGCTGGCTTACGACGTAATCGATAGATGCTGTGAGGGCATCGATATCTGATGGATCAATAGCTGGGAACATCGCAATACGAAGTTGGTTCTTACCAAGCTTGCGATATGGCTCTGTATCAACAATTCCATTTGCACGAAGTGCAGCAGCAACCTTTGTCGCATCAATTGCATCATCGAAGTTGATTGTTCCGATGACATTTGAACGCTCTGCTGGATTAACAACAAATGGAGTTGTGTAGCTGGTCTTCTCAGCCCAACCATAGAGACGTGATGCTGAATCTGCTGTGCGCTCTGTTGTGAACTTAAGTCCGCCGTTTTCATTCATCCACTTCACCTGGTCTGCAAGCAACATCAAAGTAATGAGCGCAGGGGTGTTGTAAGTCTGATCGAGGCGTGAATTTTCGATTGCGATTCCGAGATCAAAGAATGCAGGAATCCAACGGCCTGATGCCTTGATCTTCTCTGCGCGCTCGATTGCAGCAGGGCTCATCAATGAGAGCCAGAGGCCACCATCGGATGCAAATGACTTCTGTGGTGCAAAGTAGTAAGCATCAAATTCCTTTGCATCTACATGGAGACCGCCAGCTGCAGATGTTGCATCTACTAGGACAAGCGCTCCATCTGTTCCGGCCGGACGCTTAATTGGCATCGCAACACCAGTTGAAGTTTCGTTATGTGTGAGCGCATAGACATCGATGCCATCTTCAGCAACTGGAAGTGGGTGAGTGCCTGGCTCTGATTTGATGATTGAAGGCTCTCCAAGGAATGGAGCCTCCTTCGAAGCAGCTGCAAACTTTGATGAGAATTCACCGAAAACCAAGTGCTGTGAGCGGTTTTCAATCAGACCAGATGTTGCGATATCCCAGAATGCCGTTGATCCACCATTGCCGAGGACAACTTCATATCCTTCTGGAAGGTTAAAGAGAGAAGTGAGGCCTTCACGAACGCTCTTTACAACGTTCTTTACTGGCTTCTGTCGGTGTGATGTTCCGATGACAGAGTTTCCAGATGCGATTAACGATTGAAGCGCCTCTGGGCGAACCTTTGAAGGTCCTGCACCAAAACGTCCGTCACGTGGCTTGATATCTGCTGGAATTATTATCTCTGCGCTCATGAGGTAATTCTACGGGTAGTACCTATTTATCTCCCAATGGCCATCTGTGTTCTCGCGCTCATAGCGAATGCGGTCGTGAAGACGTGAATAACGACCCTGCCAGAACTCGATACTTGTTGGTAGTACGCGATAGCCACCCCAATGAGGAGGGCAAGGAACAGTCGTTCCCTCGGGCCATTTCTGAGCGGCACCCTCATAGCGCTGCTCCAACTCTTCGCGGGATGCAAGTGGAGAAGATTGAGCAGATGCCCATGCGCCAATCTGTGATGACCACGGGCGGGTTGCAAAGTAGCTTTCAGATTCGGCGCGATCAATCTGCGATGCATATCCACTAATTGAAACCTGACGTTCCATCGCATACCAAGGAAAAAGGAGAGTGACTTGCGAATGGATTCCAATCGCCTGTGATTTGCGGGAGTTGTAATTTGTAAAGAATGTAAATCCACCATCGCTAATATCTTTTAAGAGAACAGTGCGAGTAGTAATTGCATCCGATCCATCAGCTGCGCTTCCGAGAGTCGATAGAACCATCGCATTTGCTTCGACAATATATTCATTCGCCGCCGCTTCATGGAGCCAGGTGGTAAATGCTGCAATCGGGTCGCCGCCGAGGTCGGTTATCCCTTCCACCCCGTAGGACCGGCGCATCGCCGAGATTGCTTGGCGGGTGGTCAGCTCTGGGCGTTCTATGCTCATGGATGTATCGAACCTCACTTTCGCTACGAGTGCATCTTGCGCTGCTTTGGTCGCCAAGACCCCTCTGGCGGGTGCAGAATTGCCCTCAGCATTAAGTAAACGAGCGGGGAGTTCACAATGTCCGATGATTTCAAGCCAGGTCTAGAAGGCGTAATCGCATTCGAATCTGAGATCGCAGAGCCTGATAAGGAAGGTAGCGCCCTTCGCTATCGCGGCGTTGATATTGAAGACCTCGTAGGTCGCGTCTCATTTGGAAATGTATGGGGACTTCTCGTTGATGACGAGTTCAACCCTGGTCTTCCAAACGCTGAGCCATTCCCACTTCCTGTTCACTCAGGCGATGTTCGCGTAGATGTGCAATCAGCGATTGCAATGCTCGCACCAGCATGGGGATTCAAGCCACTTCTCGATATTGATGATGCAGAAGCTCGCAGCAACCTTGCTCGCGCTTCAGTCATGGTTCTCTCATACCTTGCACAGGCAGCTCGCGGAATTGTTGCAGCGCCAGTTCCTGAATCAGAGATTGATAAGGCGCACACAGTTGTAGAGCGCATGATGATCCGTTGGCGCGGAGAGCCTGATCCTCTTCACGTCCGCGCAATCGATGCATACTTTGTATCTGCTGCAGAGCACGGAATGAATGCATCAACATTTACATCTCGCGTTATTGCATCAACAGGTGCAGATGTTGCAGCAGCACTCTCAGGTGCAATCGGTGCAATGTCAGGCCCACTTCACGGTGGTGCACCATCTCGCGTACTTCACATGATTGAAGAAGTTGAGAAGTCAGGTAATGCAGAGGCTTACGTCAAGGGACTCCTTGATCGCAAGGAGCGCTTGATGGGCTTCGGACACCGCGTCTATCGCGCAGAAGATCCACGCGCTCGCACACTTCGTCGCACTGCAAAGGAGCTCAACGCACCACGTTACGCAGTTGCTGAAGCGCTCGAGCAGGCAGCTTTGAAGGAACTTCGTGAGCGCCAACCAGATCGCGTACTTGAGACAAACGTTGAGTTCTGGGCAGCAATCATCTTGGACTTCGCAGAAGTTCCAGCACCACTCTTTACATCAATGTTTACCGCAGCACGTACTGCAGGCTGGTCTGCACATATCCTCGAGCAGAAGCGCACTGGTCGCTTGATCCGTCCTTCAGCTCGCTATGTTGGTAAGGGCCCTCGCAAGCCTGAGGAAGTCAATGGCTGGGATGCAACCGTGGAGCAGCTCCACAAGTAACCGCACCTCAAGCGTCTGCAATTGTTATAACGATTGCATAAAGGGAGCCTAGAAATGGGCTCCCTTTTGCGTGTTCAGAGCGCCACTTTCTTGCATGAGGCGCACCCTTGGTGTGAAATTGCCTCACTAGGTAGCGCTCACCCTGGGCGTTTACCCGAAATTCCTTGGAGGAATACATGAAAAAGCGTTATGGCGTAGCTAGCGTTCTCGCAGCTGCAGCACTCGCGGCTTCAGCAGTTGTCGGTGCACCAGCACAGGCAGCTAGCCGCACAATCGTTGTCTGGGCTGACGAACAGCGTGGCCCACAGCTCGAGAAGCTGATCAACGGCAACACAACAATCGCACCGGGATACAAGATCGAAGTTAAGTTCTTCTCTTCACTCGATGCACTCCAGAGCGCATGGGATAAGTCAACAGCTGCAGGTGGTCCAGATGTACTTACAGGTCCTGCATCAATGGCTTCAGCTGGCGCAAAGTCAGGAAAGATCTCACGCATCATTCCGTCATCAACTTTGAAGCAGGAAATTCCAACAGCAGGTCTTGCAGCTATGTCATACAAGGGTGGAATCTACGGAGTACCACTAGACGTTGATACAACTGGTTTCATCTGGAACACAGGCCTCTTCGGTACAACTGCACCAGCAACATTTGCTGACATGGTTGATTACTACAAGGCAAACAAGTCTTCAAAGGGTCTCACCGGTGGTATCTGTGCATTTGAAGGCACATGGGGATCACACGCTGTTCTTACAGCACTCGGTGGCGGTGCATGGGCATCTAAGGGTTCAAATGCTAACTACAGCAAGGTAACTCTTAACTCATCAGCATTTAAGTCAAACGTTGAGAAGTACCTCCTCAATGATGGAAAGAGCAACGGCTTCTTCCAGTGGGATGGTTGCGGCGATGCATTCAAGGCAGGAAAGATCCCATTCGGAATCACTGGCGCTTGGAACTTCGATGGAATCACTAAGGCTGGAATCAAGTACGGCATTGGTGCAACACCAGGTCTTACAGCTTCAACAAAGGGTGCTCAGTGGGTTAACTACTCAGGTGCTTATGTAACAACATATGCAAAGGCACACGGTGCTGATCTTGGTGCACGTAAGCTCGTTACACAGTGGTTCGCATCAACAGAAGGCCAGCTCGCAATGAGCCAGCTCTCAAAGCGTCCACCAGCAAGCAAGACAGCTACAGCAAAGGTGACTGATCCTCAGACACTCGCTGTTGGTCGCGCTGCTGCAACAGGAACACCACAGGTTTCACCAGCTCTTGATAACAAGACAGGTGGATCTAACTGGTACGACGTTCTTGGCGGAGTTTTCACAGATATCTTTACAAAGGGTAAGTCAGTAGATGCAACACTTGATGCAGCTGCAGCAATCCTTGCAAAGAACTTTGCAAACTACGACGCAACAAACTAAGAAGTAAGCAGTAAGGAGAACTCGCTACAGCTGTAGCGAGTTCTCCTTACTTATTTCAAAGTGTAAAATTCTTTCACTGAATAAAGCCGAGATTCTTAACCGAATTAATGAATTGGAAGTACTGAAGAGATGATGTATCGACTAGCTGGATTTACTGGCCTCAAGGCTCAAATCTTCAAGATTGCCTTCATGTCGATTATCGATGCTCTTCTCATCTGGATGTTCTTCGCCTCGATGGCAAAGGAAGATTCATCGACTCTCTCTGCAGTTATCGCAACAATTTTCGTTATTACCAACTTGGTCTACTTTGCTAAGTTCACACTCCCACTAAAATTTCTACTCCCTGGCCTCGTTCTTCTTGTCGCATTTGTTGTTGTCCCAGTTGTCTACACAGTTCAAATGTCTGGCTATCAATACAAGACCGGTAATGAGATCTCAAAATCAGATGCGCTTCCTCAGATCCAAGCAAATGGTTTGGTGCTTGATGATTTAGCGCCAACATTTGATCTCGTTCTTGGAAAGCTCAATGGCGAATGGGCGGCACTTCTCACCTCGCAGGTCGATCAAAGCGTCATTCTGGCAACAGAGGCTAAGAGCGATGTTCTCGCTCCAGGATCATTTACAGCAGATGAATTTGGTATTGCGCGCCAAGCTAGCGGTTTCGAACCAATCACCAATGAATTTGCTGCCAATAATGAAGAATCAATCGTCAATTTGAGATTCCCTTATAAGGATGCAAGCTTTATCTCTCCACAAGGCATTGATATCGCTGCCGTTTTGACCCAGACCCTTGTCTATGACAAAGAGGCTGACACCTTTACAGATTCATTTAGTGGGGTTGTCTATAAAGATAACGGCCGGGGAAATTACGCCGCTGAATCAGATCCTTCAATGACTTTGACACCCGGTTGGCGCGCATGGAATGCCTTTGAGAATTACACAAAGCTCTTCTCCGATCCCAATGTCCGCGGCCCATTTATCGGAGTCTTCATCTGGACCATCTCATTTGCACTGATATCAGTGCTCATGATGTTTGCAGTTGGCCTCTTGCTCGCCGTCATCTTGAATCAGAAGATTGCGCTGCGCCGCTTTTATCGCTCAATCTTGATCTTGCCATATGCAATCCCAAGCTTTATGAGTATCTTGATTTGGGCAGGTATGTTCAACCGCCAATTTGGTGCAATCAACGCCCTCTTTGGCACCGAAATCGACTTCTTCAATAGCCCAACCTTGGCCAAGATGGTGATTTTGATCGTTAACCTCTGGCTCGGATTCCCATACTTCTATCTCATCAGCTCTGGCGCGCTCCAATCGATTCCATCGGAGCTGGAGGAAGCTGCAGCTATCGATGGTGCAAACGGACGCCAGATTATGGGCAAGATCAAACTCCCACTAATTTTGCAGATTCTCTCACCGCTCTTGATCGCATCATTCGCCTTCAACTTCAACAACTTCAACATCATTTATCTCCTCACCGGAGGAGGTCCGACAAATGTTCTGGAAGGTCAGACGGCTGGTGCGACCGATATTTTGATTACGTACACATATAAGACGGCATTTGGTTCACAAGAGCAGAATCTCGGATTAGCTTCAGCTATTTCAATGGTGATTTTCTTTATCGTAGGAAGCATCTCACTCTGGTCGCTGCGACGTTCTAAAGTTTTGGAGACAATGTAATGGCAAGCACCTCATTCAAGTCAGCGAAGATTGGTTCCCACATCTTTATCTGGGCCCTCATCCTCTTCACCCTCTTTCCAATTTACGTTGTTATCACCAGCTCATTTAATCCAACGGGCTCACTCGCGACATCATCGTTGATTCCTCAAATTTGGAGTCTTGAAAATTACAAGGTTCTCTTCAATAACCCTGCCGTTCCTTACTTAACTTGGGTAAAAAACTCAGTTGTTTTGGCTGTCGCCAACGCTCTCATCTCAGTCTTTGTGGGCACCGCATCGGCATTTGCATTTAGTCGGATGCGTTTTAAGGGTCGTAAGTTAGGCCTTCAGGCTCTCCTCTTGGTTCAGGTCTTCCCTTCATTCTTGGCTCTCGCTGCAATTTACGTAATGATGGAGCGCGTCTACACCGTCTTTCCCGCAATCGGACTTGGTTCACTAGGTGGATTGCTTTTGATTTACCTTGGTGGCTCAATGGGTGTTAATGCATGGCTCCTTAAGGGCTATATCGACACAATTCCACTAGAGCTGGATGAAGCTGCTCGAATCGATGGGGCAAGTTCATTCCAGGTCTTCTGGATCATCTTCTTCCCACTCGCTGCACCTGTTTTGGCGGTGACAGCGCTGCTCTCATTTATTGGAACCTTCAATGAGTTCGTACTTGCATCTCTCTTCTTACAAGATGTTCATAGCCGCACTGTTGCCGTAGGTCTTCAGCAATTTGTTGGCCAGCAATTCGGACAGAACTGGGGACCATTTGCTGCAGGATCACTCTTGGCGGCAATTCCTCTAGTAATCCTCTTCCTCTCTCTACAACGCTTCATTATTGGTGGCCTCACACAGGGTGCGACCAAGGGTTAATCCTGGAGGTCACCACCGTGCAATTAATTCCCCATCATGATGGAAGCGAGCTCTATGTCAGTAATAGCGCGCCGAAAATCGGAGACGTTGTTGAGTTTCGAATTCGTGTACCAAAGAAGTTTAAGGTGGAAGAAGTTCATATCCGCTTCTTTCATGATGGCGAACCTCGTACACGGCCGGCAAAGCTAGGCAAGAAGAGCGCTGTAGAAAATTGGTGGAGCGTAAAGGTCGAAGTTATTAACTCGACCTTTCACTATCGCTTCATGCTTGTAAATAAAGGTAATTACTCTTGGCTCAATGGTGTTGGCCTCTTCAACCATGATGTGACCGATCGAGAAGATTTTCAGATTGTTGCAAAGCCCGCCTATCCTCGATGGATTCAGAGCGCAGTCTTCTATCAAATATTTCCTGATCGCTTTGCTACATCTGGTGTAAAGCGAGATCTTCCAGATTGGGCAATTCCGCGAAAGTGGACCACGTTGCCTAAAGGTAGAGATAAGACAACAGGGCAAGAGTTTTACGGGGGAGATTTTCCTGGCATCACCTCAAAGTTAGATTACCTTCAAGATTTAGGCGTTAATTCAATTTACTTTACGCCAGCATTTCCCTCACGCAGTAACCATAGATATGACGCTTCCAGCTTTGATGAGATTGATCCATTACTCGGTGGCGATAAGGGCTTTATTGAATTTTCAGAGGCTGCCCACATGGCAGGCTTTCGAATCATGGGCGATTTGACTACAAATCACTGTGGTGCGGGGCATCGTTGGATTCAGAGAGCCTTAGCCGATAAGAAATCCCTCGAACGTGAATTCTTCTACTGGGATTCATCAATAGAGCATGGATATGAAGGGTGGTGGGGCTTAGCAAGCCTGCCAAAGCTCAATTACAACTCACAAGCACTTCGTGACTTGATGTTCGATGGCAAAGAATCCGTAGTGCGAAAGTGGCTCCGCAAGCCATTCTCTGTAGATGGTTGGCGAATCGATGTCGGAAATATGACCGGTATCTATCTCGATCAGAATCTTAATCAAGAGGTCTCACGTGGCATTCGTAATGCGATGGATGAGACAAATCCAGATGCATGGCTAGTTGCAGAGAATGCAGATCACTCTCCCTCTGATCTAGACGGTTTTGGCTGGCATGGCACAATGAATTACAACGGTTTTGCCCGGCCACTCGTGAATTGGTTTAACGTTCCGAGCAAGAAGTTGGGCAACTTCTCTGGTCTTCCTGGTGTCAATCCACGCTTTGATGGAGTTGGCACCGTTGCAATGATGCGTGCCTTTGCAGCAGGAATTCCTTGGCGATCTCTAGTTGCCAGCATGGTCCTGTTAGATTCGCACGATACTGCACGATTTAGAACTGTGGTTGCAGATAATGAGAACGCTCATCTCTCTGCCGCCACATTGCTCTTCACCTATCCAGGAGTTCCTTCGATATTTGCAGGTGATGAACTGGGGCTGGAGGGCGCATGGGGAGAAGATTCTCGCCGGACAATCGATTGGGACCACCCAGAGCATTGGAATCACAAACTTCATAGTGGTTTTAAGGAATTAATTAAAATCCGCAAGAAGCATGACGCACTCGTTAATGGTGGATTGCGATGGATCCATATCTCTGAGGACTCCTTTGCATATATCCGAGAGTCTAAGAAAGAGGCGATTCTCGTCTTTGCTTCTCGCACTGCCGTTAAAGAGAAGATTGATCTCAGTGGCTATGGTTATCAGGTAAGTAAGACTCTCTTCGGTCCGACAAAAAAGGGAAGTAAAATTTCAATCACCTCTAAGGATGCAACCTCAGGAGTATGGATTCTCAAATGAAGAAATCTCTAATCATCGGCGCAGTTACTGCATCGCTACTAACTGCGCTTATGCCTTCAGTTACCGCAGCTGAAAATTATGCCGCCCTCTTTCAGCCAGTTGCACGTGGAGATCAAAGTACCGAGTCGACCTACTTTGTCATGACCGACAGATTCTTCGATGGTGATCCATCAAATAATGGAGATGGATTCGACCCAACTGATATCGGATATTGGCATGGTGGTGATTTCAAAGGGTTAACTGAAAAGCTGTCCTATATAGCGAATTTAGGCGTCACATCTATCTGGATTACTCCTCCATTTAAGCAGCAATCCATCCAAGGCAACTCATCGGCCTATCACGGCTATTGGGCCTTGGACTTCATGAAGGTCGATCCCCATCTTGGAAGCGAAAAAGATTTTAAAAGGCTTATATCTACTGCGCATTCAATGGGTCTAAAGATTATTGTCGATGTCGTCGCCAATCACACCGCTGATGTCATCAAATATCAAGATGGAAAAGCCTTTATCCCTTCCGGAAAAGAGAAGATAAAGAGCCCTGATTTTCTAAACAACATCAATAATTATCATAATCAAGGGGACTCAACATTCGAAGGTGAGTCATCTTTGCTCGGCGATTTCTTCGGTCTCGATGATTTGGCAACTGAAAAGCCTGAGGTCGTAAAGGGCTTTATTGATATCTGGAGCTACTGGATTAAGACATTTGATATTGATGGAATGAGAATCGATACTTTCAAACATGTTAATCCTGAGTTCTGGAAGTCAGTAATTCCAGCTATACAAAAAGTAGCTCTGACTGCAGGTAAGAAGTCATTCCCAATTTATGGTGAAGTCGCAGATGGCAGCCCACAGACTCTTTCAACATATGTTGCAGGAGGACAAGTCCCATCTGTTCTTGATTTTGGATTTAACGAGCAGGTCACAAAGTATGTGGCAAGCTATGGGTCATCTGATCGACTGGTCAAACTCTTCAATGCCGATGATCTTTACACCACTCAAAGAACTAGTGCATATGGTTTAGCTACATTCCTGGGAAATCACGATATGGGTCGACTCGGCAGTGCAATCCTCAGAAACTCAGTTGATAAAGAGGATGCACTCAAGAAGTCGATCATCGCTCAATCTATGTTGCTCTTACTTCGCGGAGGTCCTGTTCTCTATTACGGAGATGAGAAGGGAATGACTGGTGGTGGCGGAGATAAATTGGCTCGTCAAGATATGTTTCCAACCAAGGTCGAGAGCTGGAAATGGGAGCAGCGCATTGGCTCTGAACCAGTAGGAGATGGGGATGGTTTTGAACTTTCGAATCCAATTGAGGCAGAGATAAAGGCGCTCCAAGCCCTTATCAAGGCCAATCCCGCACTTCGAAATGGCACCCAACAAACCCTCGCTGCCCAAGGGCAACTCTTTATCGCTTCTCGTTACGCTGATAAGCAGGAGTACATAGTTGGATTTAATACCAGTGATAGTGAAAAAGTTGCAGCGGTAAAACCTGTGACCGCGAGCTCTCAGTGGGTGGCCTTGGCAGGAAAATGCAGCACAACAGGCAATCTTTCGATCATGGTTGCACCAAATTCTTACTGCCTTCTGAAAGCTTCAAGCCTTATTGGCAAGAGTGCAACAACCAAAATCTCTGCCCCGAAATTATCATCGAGTAATGATTCCCCATTGTGGAAGCAGCTCTCAGTTACTGTGAACGCTCCTGGATATAACTCTGTTACCTTCCTTGCGCGCGAGAAAGGTGGCAAATGGAAATCTTTGGGGACATCAGATCGCACCACTTTCGAAAGTGATGTGACACGAGGCAATCTATACCGTTCATTTCTTCATCCAGAACTCTTTAAGAAGAGAGCTGCGCTAGAGTTCATAGCTGTGATGAAGAACTCTGATAGCAAAATCATCGTCTCAGCCATTTCAAAGGGTGTAAATAGTTGAAGCGTTCAATCATCTGGTTCCGTCGCGATCTTCGTATTGGCGATCATCCAGCGCTCAACGCCGCCATTGAGGGCAGTGATGAGGTAATCCCACTCTTCATTCTCGATAAGCAACAGATTGAAGAAGCAGGTAGCAAGCTTCTTGCATATATGAGCAACTCTCTGCGCGCACTTGATGCATCTCTTGGAAATCGTTTACATATTATTGAAGGTGACCAGGTCGAGGTTTTACAGGAGCTAATGGAGCTCTACGGTGCGACAGAAGTTCACATCTCGGCAGAGCCAGAGAGTTATGGCGCGCAGCGCGACTCTCGAGTTGAAGCGGCCGGCATTCCACTTATTCGCACCGGCAGTCCCTATGCCGTCTATCCCGGACGCGTTGTAAAGCCATCAGATGGCACCCCTTATAAGGTCTATACGCCGTTCTATAAGAACTGGTGCATCCATGGATGGCGTGCGCCGGCTCCAACTCCTAAGAAGATCAACGCGCCTCAACCACCCGAGAAATACCGAGCTTTTCCAGATTTCCAAATCCCAGCAGGAGTAACGCTAATCGAAGCTGGCGAAGGTGCGGCTCTCAAGCGCTTTAAGGAATTTACCAAGGGCGCGCTTGAAAGCTATGACGAGAATCGAAATTTGGCCGGCATCGATGGCACCTCGAAGATGAGTAGTTACCTTAAGTTTGGTGAGATTCATCCGCGCACACTCCTTGCAAATCTTGGAGCGAGTAAGGCACATGACACATTCCGTAAGGAGATTGCTTGGCGCGAGTTCTATGCCGATGTCCTCTTCCATAATCCACATACCGATACCGAGTATTACGCACCACGATTTAAAGAGATGCGTTATGACAAACCTGGAGATCAATTCAAAGCTTTCTGCGAAGGAAAGACCGGTTATCCATTTGTTGATGCGGCGATTCGACAGCTCTTATCTGAAGGATGGATGCATAACCGTACTCGAATGGTCGTTGCCTCATTCTTGGTAAAGGATCTCCACCTCGAATGGCAGTTAGGTGAGCGCTTCTTCGCAGAGCATCTGATTGATTATGACCCTGCCTCAAATGCTCATGGCTGGCAATGGACAGCAGGCACAGGAACTGACGCTTCTCCGTATTACCGAGTCTTCAATCCAATCGAACAAGGCAAGAAATTCGATAGCGATGGAACTTACATCCGTAAGTATGTTCCTGAGCTTGCGCATCTCTCTGATCGCGAGATTCACGAGCCATGGCTTTATCTCGATGGCTACAGCCATGGATATGTTGAACGCATCGTGGATCATGCAGTTGAACGCCTTGAATCTCTTGAGCGCCTGAAAGAGATCAAGATTGAGCTACCCCCAAATCCGAACGCTTAGCTCTATACATAGCGCTATCTGCTCGTCTTAGTAGGTCACCTGCACCATTGTTATGGGCATGTCCAATGCTGACCCCCACCATTATTGATTGACCATCAATCGTAAATGGATATGTCAGGCTGGCACGAAGTGCATGTGCGGTCTCTAGCGTCTCTTCGTAACTACCCTGAACCAGAACTCCAAATTCATCACCACCTAACCTCGCCAGAGTTGCGTTCTGCGGCAGCGTCCTTGTAAAGCGCTGTGCAACTTGGCGAAGAATAAGGTCACCGACCTCGTGGCCGTAGGTGTCATTAACCGGTTTAAAGTCATCAAGATCTAAGAGCAATAGGGCGCCTTCTACATTTGAAAATGAGTCAATATCTGCAATGAGTTTTCTTCGATTGGCAACGCCTGTGAGCTCATCAGTTCTAGCCAAGATTCTCTCATCGCCAAGAATTCTCGCTTCGCGTAGCGCAGTACTCATGCGGATAAATGCAAGAAGGAGATTAGCGATTGAAGGAATCAATATATAAATTGGAAAGAGCGTCGGCTTGAGCGCGCTGATGGCGAGAAATATCGGACTAGTAAAAATTGATAACGCAACCAGGGCCGGGTGTATTGGGTTCTTTCTAGCCTCTCTTCGCTCGCTCTCACTTGATGCGGATGCGGCCATCAGCGTGATTGCAATTAACCAGCCAACTTCGGCAAAGGAACCAAATGAGTATCTA
>JACCDX011446886.1_pt1 | contig 14217 bp, 12 predicted proteins | sample 7449681 | NCBI WGS metagenome assembly JACCDX01 (sample SAMN15323450, study PRJNA562643) | freshwater metagenome | isolation source: river surface water | place: USA:Blue River Watershed | collected 2017-08-18
GCTATTTTCATTTTGCTGGAATATTAACGGCTGAACCTTCTTTTTCGGGCTCAAATTTCGAAGGTTTATTTGGAATCGAATCTTTGGAGGTTGAATCATTCATCAAACTTTCGAAATCATCTTCTTGTTTGGCTTGATCTAAACTGTCTTGAGTTGTTTTTTCTTGCTCTGTGTAAGCAGATTCATTTCCACCGCATGCAGAGAATGCAAATGCTGTGATTGTTAATAAGAATACAATTTTTTTCATTATTTTATAGTATTTCTAGTTTTTCAAAAAAATCATTCATTGCATCAAAGTCTTTTTTTCCCAATTCCATTTCAGGGTGACAGTTAAGGCTAATTGCACTTGGTTGATCTGCCTGTATCCAATCAGCAATGGCATTTGTTGGTTCTAAAATATTGATGATATGATGTTCGTGAATTTCGCAAACTTGGCTGTGCGAAAATGCATTTGGTGCATTCAGGGTGTTTCTGACAATCCATTCCAGCTCAGGTTGATGGAATATTTCCCTTAGAGTTTCGTAGTGCTGTGATTCGCATTCAATTCCATCGATGGGAAGCACATCAAACCAACTTTTTATTTTTAGCGGGTTTGGTTCACCGTAAATTTCGATGATAATTTTTGGCCCGCTACACCATCCTATAATTTGTTGAATTTTTTCAGGTGCAATGGCATATGAACCGTCGATGGCAAAGCCAATCCATTCGGCCATCACGGCTGCTGCGTATCGAGCATCGTTGAGATCTTGGATATGATTGAATTTTATTTTCATGGCATAAAAAAGGCTGCCAGAGGCAGCCTTTCAAAATTATACAAGTAATTTAACAGGCTCCTCAAGATATTCTCTCACTGTTTTAAGGAAGTCGGCACCCATGGTACCATCAACAACCCTATGGTCACAGCTCAAGGTAACCTTCATTGTTTTCACTGGTTTTATCTCTCCATTTACCACACCCACACTATCTTTTACAGTGCCAACGGCTAAAATACATGCATCAGGTGGATTTACAATTGCAGTAAATTCATCGATACCATACATGCCTAAATTGCTGATGGTGAAAGTATTTCCTGCCCAATCTTGTGGTTGCAATTTCTTTTCTTTCGCTTTCTTTCCAAACGCTTTAATTTCTGTGCTAATTTGGCTCAAACCTTTTTGGTCAGCGAATTTCACAACAGGCACTAACAAACCATCTTCTACAGCCATTGCCACTCCAATATGAACATGATGATTGTATCTAATTTTGGTTCCTAACCAACTGCTATTAATGTTGGGATGTTTTTTAAGCGCTACAGCACAAGCCTTAACAACTAAGTCATTCATCGAAATTTTAACTTCGCTGATTTGATTCATTTGTTCACGGGCTGCAACTGCTTTGTCCATATTGATTTCAACCGTTAGATAAAAGTGTGGAGCTGTAAATTTGCTTTCACTTAAACGTGCAGCGATTGTTTTTCTCATTTGAGAAACATTCACTTCAGTGAAGCTTTCTTGACCACTAGGCGCTGTGCTTATTGGCGTAATCGCAGATTGTGCGCTTTGAACCTGAGCATTTTCAAGATCTTTTTTTACAATTCTACCATTTTCTCCTGATCCTGCAATTGCGCTCAGGTCAATGCCCTTTTCTGCTGCGATTTTTTTCGCTAAAGGACTTGCTTTCAAACGTTCGTCTGAAGCAGTTGACGCAACTGGTGCTGGTTGAGCACTAGGTGTTGCAATGTTGGTATTGGATGGAACTGTTTCTGAACTTGAGGTATTTGCTGCTGGGGTAGGAGCTGCTGCATTTGATAATAACGACTGAAAGTCTTCCCCTGGAGCACCAACAATCGCAATAGGACCATCAACTGGAATTGCATTTCCTTCTTCTACAAGAAGCTGCAATACAGTGCCTTTTGCATAGACTTCCATGTCCATTGTTGCTTTATCAGTTTCAACTTCTGCTAAAATGTCACCACTTTTTACAGTATCACCCACTTTTACACTCCAACGTACAATCACACCTTCGGTCATTGTATCGCTCATTTTGGGCAGTTTAATTAGTTCAGCCATAGTTATCGAGAATCGAACTGCAAAAATAAGGTATTTTTTGGGGACATTTGTTTAATTTTTCGAAGAAACTTTTCTGTCAAATGCTTTCCTTAAAATTTGTGGTATATTTGTATTGCAATGATCAATAATCAATACGAAGAATTCTTAAAGTTTGTTTTGAAAAACGGCACACACAAAACCGACAGAACGGGCACGGGCACTATTTCTGTTTTTGGTGGACAGTTAAGATTTGATCTAGCTCAAGGGTTTCCTCTAATTACAACCAAAAAGGTCCATTTAAAGAGCATCGTTTACGAGCTATTGTGGTTTTTAAAAGGCGAAACAAACATCAAATATTTAAAAGAAAATGGTGTGAGTATTTGGGATGAATGGGCAAATGAAAATGGTGAATTGGGTCCTGTATATGGAAAACAATGGAGATCCTGGGAAACAAAAGACGGCAGGGTGATAGATCAAATCGCCGATGCATTGAATTTGATCCAAAACAACCCAGACAGTCGAAGAATTATTGTGAATGCATGGAATGTTGGTGAAATTGATCAAATGGCCTTGATGCCATGTCATACCATGTTTCAGTTTTATGTTGCCAATGGTAAGTTAAGTTGTCAATTATATCAAAGGAGTGCTGATTTATTTTTGGGTGTACCATTTAATATTGCCAGCTACGCTTTGTTAACCATGATGATTGCACAAGTTTGCAACTTGCAATTGGGAGATTTTGTTCATACTTTCGGTGATGCGCATATTTATACCAATCATCTTGAACAGGTGAATCTGCAATTGTCTCGTGATCCGAAACAATTTCCAAACATGAATTTGAATCCAGAAATCAAAGATCTTTTTGCATTTGATTACGCTGATTTTACTCTTGAGGGATATGAACCTCACCCTGCTATCAAAGCACCTGTTGCTATATAGATTTGCGTTTTTTGCAATTATTTCATGTCATTTTTGTGTATTGCACTTATGTAATCTGCATCAAATGATTTAGGAATCAACTATTTTTGTAAGAATGAAGCAGTCTGTTTATCTGAAAATTTCGATTTTCCTGTTTTTAATATTCAATGTGATTGACGCAATGGCTCAAAGAAAAGTGAGTATTTCAGGCTATATCCGAGAGTCTAATAGCGGAGAAATGTTGGGTGGAGCAGCAATAAGCGCGTGGCCAAATAAAGCCACAACATATTCAAATTCTTATGGCTTTTATTCTTTAACCATTCCAATGAATGTCCCTCAAAAAGTATTTGTAAAAATACCAGGATTTTATTTAGATAGCTTTGAATGGTTGGCAAATTCAGATACGTTTAAATCCTTTGGACTTACTGTAATTCCTGAATCAAACGATATAGAAAAAATAGATGAAGTCAATGTGGTTTCTAAAAAAACAACATTTGCCGATAAAGTTGAAATGTCGAAAATTGATATCCCGGTGAATCAGATCAAAGAGATACCTGCATTATTTGGTGAAAAAGATGTTTTAAAAGTCATACAATTGTTACCTGGTGTTCAAAAAGGAGGGGAAGGACAAAGTGGAATTTATGTGAGAGGGGGCGGACCCGATCAGAATCTTTTGATTTTAGATGAAGCAACAGTTTACAATGCGTCACATTTATTTGGATTTTTCTCAATATTTAACGGAGATGCATTAAGATCAGTAGAGCTTACCAAAGGTGGTTTTCCTGCGAGATATGGTGGACGATTGTCTAGTGTTATTGACCTTAACATGAAGGAAGGTAACAACCAAAGATACACTGGTGAAATGGGAATTGGATTGATTAGCTCCAGGTTTACCTTTGAAGGACCGATTAAAAAGAACAAAAGTTCTTTCATGATATCTGGGCGAAGAACCTACATTGATCTTTTGGTTCAGCCATTGGTTTATGCGCAAACTGGAGGAAACGCCGGATATTTTTTCTATGACATGAATGCCAAATTCAATTATATTTTGTCGGAAAGAGATAAAATATTTCTAAGCGGTTATTTTGGTAGAGATAAATTTTATGCAGGAAATAAGGAAGGTAACAATTCGAGTGAATTTTCCTTTGGTTGGGGTAATCGCACCTTGACTGGTCGTTGGAATCATCAATTCAATAGTCGCCTATTTTCAAACTTGTCGTTGATTCATAGTCATTACGATTTATCAATTGATGCATTGGAAACTCAAGGTTCCGACCAATTTAGTTTAACAATGGCGAGTATTATCAATGACATTGGATTGAAATATGATTTTGATTGGCGTCCTAATCCAGATCACTTAGTGCGTTATGGAGCCTCAGTGATCAATCATCAATTTAATCCGAGTGCAATTGTGGTAAAGGCTTTGAATGAAGAGTTGTTAAATAAATCGGTAGATGTAATTCAATCTTTAGAATCGGGTTTTTATTTTGAAGATCAAATAAAATGGAATGATTGGAAATTCCTTCCAGGAATTAGATTGAGCCAATATCAAATTGAAAAGTCTACATTTTTAAATTGGGAGCCGCGATTTTCTGCCGCTTTTAGTTGGGATAAATCATTGTCAATAAAAGGGTCTTACGCAAAGATGAACCAATACATACACTTATTAAGTAATTCGGGTATCGGTTTGCCAACGGACTTATGGGTACCAGCAACTGAGAATTTGAAACCAATGAGTTCTGAGCAATTTGCTTTGGGAGTTGCAAAGGATTTAAAGGGAGGATACAGTATAAGTTTGGAATATTACAAGAAATTTATGACCAATATTGTTCAATATAGAGACGGAGCGAGTTTCTTATTGCAAGATAATTTTGATCCCAATGTTCCTTCTGATGCAAAGAGTTGGGAGAATATGGTGACATCTGGTTTGGGAAATTCTGAAGGGGTAGAGCTCTTCATACAAAAACAAATTGGTAAGCTGAGTGGGTGGGTTGGTTATACTTTGAGCTGGACGACTCTGAAATTTGATGAATTGAACGGTGGAAAACCATTTTATGCGAAATATGATCGACGACATGATGCTTCAATTGTTGCAATATATAAAATTGACAAATCGTTGAGTTTTGCGGCTACTTGGGTTTATGGTACAGGGAATGCCATCACAATGCCTCAAGGCACAGTGTCAACATCGTCGCATCAACTTCAAAAGTTTCCATACTTATGGGACCCTAATTCAGGAGGTATCAACACGAATATTGATTATGGCAGTAGAAATGGTTTTAGAATGGAAGCCTATCACCGATTAGATTTGAGCTTGAAATTTAGTAAACCTAAAAAAAGAGGGACACAAATTTGGGAAGTTAGTGTTTACAATGCTTACAATCAGGCCAACCCATTTTTTTACTATGGAAGTCCAAGTTTTGATCCGGCAACAGGAAAGGATATTCGCAAGCTTAAAAAAGTTACCTTGTTTCCGGTGATTCCTTCAATCAGTTGGTCGTTTAAATTTAAATAAAGATGAGAGTTAGAAATTTTCTATTTTGGTGTATTGTGATTGTATTCATGGTATCTTGTGAACAAGATACAGATGTTGCACCACCTGAATTTGTAAAGAAACCATTCATAAACTGTTTCCTTTGTCCGGAAAGTCAGGATATTTTTGCCGAGTTGACCTATACAAAGCCTTATTTTGGGGTACGAGAAAACGTTGATGAATATATTCTCAATGCAAATGTTAAGCTTATAGATTTGTCGGTTGCAGATACTTCAGAATTGATTTTGCAAAATGCTCAAGGCATATATAAAACAACTCAATCGGAAATTAAAATAGTGGAAAATCATCAATATAAATTGGAGGTTAGAACCCCAGATGGGCAATATTTTTCAGCAATGAGTACGGTGCCTCCAAAAGTTGATTTGGCAAATTTTGAAGTAACCTTTTTGAAAGTTGGTGCCCCAATTTTAGATTCGAGTGGATTCGGTCCAGGAGGTCCTGGTGGACCGGGTGGCCCTGGCACAGTATACGAGAGAAATCCATTCACATTGGAATACTATTACAATGGTAATTTGGATAGAAAGTTTTATATCAACTGTCAATTGGAAGCCTTGATGGTTAACAAATCAAATCAACTGTTGTCGGTAGAAATTGTGAATAGAGGAGAAAATGATTTTTTAAGGAGCAACAGTGAAGGCAAGATTCGAACTTTTGTGAATCGGGAATTCAACAGTGGCTTTGGGTTAAATGGCCCTTGGACTGTTAGTCAAATTTCAGGTACTATTTTCACAGTTGATGAACCATATCGGAATTTTTATATTTCTCAAAACAATGAAAACAGTATTGATTTTTTCAGCGAACCTGTATTGATGATTAGTAATTGGTCTACTGGTGCTATTGGATTTTTTGGTTCATATAATTTTGTGCAAGGCAAAATCTATCAAAAATGATGTAGAAGGAAAGTCCAACTACATTAACCTTTGATAGGCTCTCCACCATCGATCAGGCATTTCGCCATTGCAAACGAGTTCATAATCTTTATAGGAACATCCAATGAAAAAAGTTTTATTGTCGTAAGGATGTGGAATTTCCATCCACCATCGGTTGCTTTTTCGACTTTTGTAAAACGTAATTTCGTGCCCGGTGCTATTGAGTTTGTTTCTGAAAATCAGGAAGTCAGGGTGGTTGGTTTCAGGGTGATCGTAATATCGGGCGGTGACACCATCAATAAAGTACCAGATCATTTGGGCAAGCAGTTGATGTGAAGTGGAATCTAGGTTTTGATCATCTAATCCATAAAAAAATGCTGAACTTAATTTGTTAGAAACACCGGCATATCTTGAAATTCTTGCGGCTTCTTCGGCGTAAAGTCCATTTGGAGACTTACTCACAGTGCCAGGGGCATCCGACAGTCTTAATGAGTTCATATCGAACATCAATAAATGCGAGCTCCTCAATATTGGTTCTGTTTCCTCGATATTGTTTCGAACTTCTCCCAACCGATGGTTCTCGAAATACATTTTTTCTAACAACGAAGCTGTGTTTTCCGAAATGTAGTAAGCCTGAGTTCCTACAAAGTCGATGTTAAATAAATTCGAAGGTTTATCAATGAGTATTTGTCGGAGAGGGGTTCCTTCCTCGAAATCAATGGAAGGTGTAACATTTACAATTTCAATGGGTTCAAGTTGTTGTCTATATGCTTTATAATGACTAAAAGTGGCATGTGTATTTCCACCAACAATGACAACGATAACATTGATGTTTAGCAATTCACCAACGGCTTCAGATAGGGCAAATTGTCTCTGTTTTTCGTCATTCGTTTCCACCAAATTACCCAAGTCTGCTATTTCAATATCACCAAAACGCCAAGCAAGGTCGTAGAAATATTTGCGAAACATATTGGCCGATTCACTGAGACCCATCAATGCAATTTGGGTTTTCTTTAATTTTGGAAATGTATTTGCATATATTTTTAATTTTCCTCCAGTGAGTTGGGTTTTACCCTTCAAAGGAGCCCAAAGAGATTCAGGAACGGGGGTGAAAAAATCAGTTAACATTCGAATTGCAAATTCGTGATGAAGTTCTAAAAGTTCATGTATAAAAATACACATGTCTTTTTTATTGGAAATTTCACAGATTGTTTCAATTTGGTGACATAAAGATTCAACCATTGAAATCATTCTGAATGTAGATAGTTAAAACATCAGAAAATCGATGTAATTTTGCAACAATAATGAGTGAAGGTTTTTTTCCATTGACAGTGAAAAAAGTAGTTCGTGAAACGTCTGATGCAACTACTTTTTACTTTAATATCCCTCAAGAACTAAAGGAAACTTTTAGTTACAAGGCGGGACAATATTTAACATTTGAAATTGAAATTGGCGGCGAAAAAGTTCGTCGTTCTTATTCTTTGTGCACATTTTCTGGCGTAGATGCTGACCCTGCGGTAACGGTGAAGATGGTTGAAAATGGTAAGATGAGTACTTATTTTAACCAGCAAGTGAATGAAGGCGATTCATTACAAGTTATGCCACCAATGGGTAAATTCATCGTTGAATCTGATGCAACTAAACCTAATCAATATGTTCTTTTCGGTGGAGGTAGTGGAATTACCCCGTTAATGGGAATAGCGAAACAAGTGATGCATACTGAGGCAAACAGCTCAGTAACTTTGATTTATGCAAACAGAAATCCTGAGTCTGTGATATTTAAACAAGCTCTTGCAGATATGGAGAAAGAATTTAATGGCAGATTTAAAGTCATCCATTCATATGATCAGGCACCATTTACCTGGTTTGGACTAAAAGGTGTTCTGACAACTGATAAAATCGAGAATATAGTGAAGCAGAAAATTGGTGGAAGCTACGATCAATATTATTATTTCACCTGTGGCCCAGGACCAATGATGGAAGTCGTAAAAAATGGACTTTCGATGATTGGTGTACCAAATGATAAAATTTCAATTGAATGGTTCTCAGCTCCAACAAGTTCAGCTCCAAAGTTAGAAGAGTCACCCGCAGATGCTGCATTTACCGGACTGGCAAACATTACGATGAAAGTGTATGGAAAAACTCACACCATACAATGTGATTCAAATACTACTGTTTTGAACGCTGCAATGAAGCAAGGAATTGATCCTCCATACAGTTGTACGGTAGGTGTTTGCACAACATGTAGGGCCAAAGTTTCTAAAGGTTCGTTACACATGTTGGAACGTGAAGGATTGAGTGATAAAGAAATAGAACAGGGTTATGTTCTAACTTGTCAGTCAGTACCAAGAAGCAATGAAATTGAGTTGACCTTCGAATAATATCTTAATAATCATCCACAAAAAAACCTCAGAAAGCTGAGGTTTTTTTGTTTAGTCTCTATCTAATTCGGCCAAATTTGCCTTTACATAGACTCGGAGTTTATCGAGTACAGTGCTAAAATCTTCTGGGAGTTCGCTATTGAAAAAAATATATTCTTTTGTGCTTGGGTGAATAAATCCGAGTTCTTTGGCATGCAGGGCTTGTCTGGGCATGATATTGAAACAATTTTGGATAAAGTTCTTAAATTTAGGGAGTGATGTGCCCTTTCTGATTTCCATTCCTCCGTACATCTCATCGGCGAACAACGGATGTCCCATTGCTGAAAAATGTGCTCTAATTTGATGTGTTCTTCCGGTTTCTAAAACGCATTCAACCAAAGTCAGAAAGTAAAATTTTTCAAGAATTTTGTAGTGTGTGATGGCTTCTTTTCCCATTTCGGGGTCGGTGTAATGTTTTGATTTTCTGCGATCAGCAGGATCTCTATTTAAATAACCTCTGATTGTGCCTTCCTCTTCCTTTGGTTCTCCCCAGACCAATGCATAATATTTCCTGTCGATACTGTGATCGAAGAATTGTTTTCCCAAGAAACTCAATGCCAACTCATTTTTACCAATGACCAATAAACCTGTGGTGTCTTTATCGATTCGGTGAACTAAGCCTGGTCTGTGATTTTCGTTTGCTTGAGGTAATTGTCCAAAATGATAAACCAAAGCATTGACTAATGTTCCAGAGTAATTGTTACAGCCTGGATGAACAACCATACCCGCAACCTTGTTGATAATTAAGATGTCATCATCTTCATGAATCACGTTTAAGGGTATGTTCTCAGGATAGACCTCTGTATCACGAGGTGGTTCAGACATTACCACTCGGATTTTGTCTAAGCCCTTGACTTTATAGTTGCTTTTAACAATTTTGTCGTTGACGAGAACACTACCGGCTTCAATTCCTGCTTGAATTTTAGAACGGCTGGCGTTTGCAATACGGTGCATGAGCCATTTGTCGATTCGCATTGCTTCTTGGCCTTTATCAACATCAAATGCATAATGTTCGAACCAAGATTCTTCGTTCTGAATTTCTTCTTCTTCTAAATTTGGGTGATTCAAGTTACAAAATTAAGCTTAATTCATGAAATCTTAGCCAATTTCGAAAACAAGTTTCCCTAATTGTAGTCCGGCCCAACCAGCTTGATTTACAACCACATCTTTTCCCTTCACGTTTTTCACTAATGTTGGTTTTTCCAAAAAAGTATGTGTGTGTCCGCCCATGATTGCATCAATGCCATGAGTGTTTTTTGCAAGTTTTAGATCGTCAATTTTTTCATCTTGGTATTCATATCCCAAATGTGAAATGACAAAAACCAGATCGCACCGCTCATGAATTCTCAAAAAATCAACTTCTTTTTGTACTGATACAATAGGGTCTTGGTAAATAATTCCTTCATACATATCAGAGGTTAAGAGCCCTTCAAGATTGATACTTGCTCCTGTGATTCCAATTTTAATTCCACCTTGATTGATCACCAAATGTTTCTTAACAAGGTTTTTCAGCGGTGTGTTTTCGACGTTATAATTGCAATTCACCAGAGGAATCGCATTTTGTTCTCTTAGTTTTGCGAGGTGCTGAATTCCAAGGTCGAAATCATGATTTCCCAGTGTTCCTGCCTGATAACCCATTTTAGCCATCCATTCGAGTTCGGGTTTCCCCTCAAAAAAGTTGAAGTAAGGTGTTCCTTGAAAAACATCACCACAATCGAGCAATAGTACGTTATCCTCTTGATTTCTGATATCTTGTATCAAACCACCTAGATGGGTGATTCCACCTTGATTTGGCCACAGCGGATGATTTGATGGAAATGGATCAAAATGACTGTGAAAATCATTGGTATGCAACACACAGATTCTCTTTTTGTCATTTTTGGGTGAACTTTGGCTGAAAAGTTCAGCGTTGGGTAAAGCAAATGTCCCTCCCAGAAAAACAAGTGAATTTTTAATGAATTTACGTCTATTAGTCATTGAAAAAAATTCTAGGTTGAAGTCGGGGATTGATTTTATTGGTCTCTGTGAATTCAGATTTAAAGCCTTTTTCAAGTAAGTCACGCAATTTGATTCCAGTGTGAATGACTTGTTTGGGATATTTTAGCATTGTAAAAAAATCGCCACCTTTTTGCATGAAATCATTTGCAACTACCCAGTAACTCCGTCTGGAATCAAAAGCTAATCCGGCAATATCTACTTTGCCATAAGTATTTTTGAGTGCGTGAATTTCGATACCTGAAACGGCGGCAATATTTTTGGAAACTAAATAGTTTAAAAGACTGTCCATTTGACGGCCATTGAGTTCAATGAGTACCATCTCATTTTCAAAAGGCATGATTTCAAACATAGATTTAAGTGTAATTGGCCCTTTTGAGATGCTGGATCGAATGCCTCCGTGATTGATGATGGCAAAATGACAAGGGAATCCAAGATTGTTTAGCGAGTAATTGGATCCTTCTTTTAATAAATAGTCTGCCGCAATTCTTCCAAGATTTCCCATTTTTTCGATTTTATTTTTTGGGGTTGTTTTATTTGCGCGAATGGTCAATAGATTCGAATCTGTATGGGCAATTTGAACATTTAAAATAGCGTTTAATGAATCGGAATATGGTTTTATAAAATAGTAACTGCTAGAGTCTGGTTTAGTGAGTTGATTGAGTGTGGCAATATTTTGATATTCAATTAATTTAATGGGAGCCGAACATCCAAAAATTGTAATGATTATCAACGAAAAAGAAAAAATATGAGATGGCGATTTACCCATTGTATCGGTGGTTTGGGTGCAAATTTCGTGAGAATAATGTTGATTTTAAATTAATTTAATGTAAATGTTTTGAAAAAAATGCAACTTTCTGATGAGAATAAGGGTAAAATTTAGGATTTTTGCAATTAATGATGACAAAAAGATTTTTTCTTGTAGTTTTTGCAATTGCATCCGTTTTTAATGCGATGGCTCAAAATGTTCCTGTATGTTCTGAACTTTTTATCTCTGAATATGTTGAAGGATCGCGTAACAATAAAGCTTTGGAAATTTACAATCCAACCAATGAAACAGTAGATTTATCGAACTACCGGGTTACACGCTGGCAGAATGGTTCAGCATCTTGGACCGCTCAATATTCAGACAAATTGTCGGGTACATTGGCACCCAAAGACGTAGTGGTCTTGGTTTTAGATCGCAGAGATACCACTCAAACAGGTCAAGATACACCAGTAGTATTGTCTCTACGCTTGAAGGCTGACTTATTTTTAAGTAAAGATTATAATACCTCTTTTGCAATGAGCTTCAATGGTGATGATGCTTTGTCTTTGGATAAATACAATTCCGCTACATCCAAATATGATTTAATCGATATTTTTGGGAAAATTGGTGAGAAACCATTGCCAGGTTGGAGCGATAAGGAACCGTACACCGGTACTGGAATATGGTATAGCGTTGATAAGACTTTAATCCGTAAACCGAATGTATTAACTGGCTTAGATACGATGTTAAAGGGAGTTTATGTGGCGGTGAATCCAAAATTATATTTCAATCCAACCTTAGAATGGAATTTAAATCCAAGAGACATGTTCGATTCATTGGGTATGCACAATTGCAACTGTAACCTTTCGAATACCAAGCATATTGTAAATGCATCTAACATGACAATTTTTCCAAACCCTGCACAAGATCAATTGTTTGTTAATACATCATTAGATGTTCAATCAATTGAAGTTTTGGCGGCAAATGGACAAATAATGCCTGTTCGTTGGACTGTTAAGGAAAACAATCAAATTCAGTTAATTTCAGTTGATTTATCAACAATAACGGCCGGAATTTATTCAATTGAAATGAAATCGGTAGACGGACAAACTTTGGTGCGTCGTTTCATGAAATAAAATGAGGAAATATTTTCTTCTTTCAATTTTTGCTTTTCTTGTTGTTGGGGATATGCTCGCCCAGTGCACCATCAAAGGAAAAGTTGTGGATGCTGTGAGTGGTGAAACACTTGACCAAGCATTGGTGAAAACACGTGGGAACATGGTTACTTCTGATAAAGGGGGGAATTTTGCTTTGCAAGTACCAATGGGTGAATATGAGCTAGTTGCCTCACTTAATGGATATGAATCGGATACCATCCTCGTACAAGCAGACAGAAACCTCATTCTCGATGTAATATTCAAACTTGAAAACCAAAGTGCTTCAATGCAGGCCATACAGATTACTGCATCTGTTGCAAAAGATAGAAAGACACCAATTGTTTACAGCAATATCAATTCAAAAGACATTCAAGAAAGGCTTGGTTCCTCAGATTTACCCATGTTGTTGAATAGCACTCCGGGGGTTTATGCCACTCAACAGGGCGGCGGAGCTGGTGATGCTAGAATTACCATTCGAGGATTCAATCAGAGAAATATTGCGGTTATGATTGATGGTATTCCGGTAAATGACATGGAAAATGGTTGGGTTTACTGGAGCAATTGGTTTGGATTGGGCCCAGTTACTGCCCTAACTCAAGTTCAAAGGGGATTGGGTTCAAGTAGAATTGCAAATCCTGCTGTGGGTGGAACAATGAATATCATCACAAAAGGAATTACAAGTCAACAGAAATTATCTGCAAATGTTGAAGTTGGGGATTCGCGATATACCCAGTTTGGATTTGATTTTGCTAGCGGCAAATTAAAGGGTGATTGGGGTTTTCTGCTCGCATTTACCAAAAGAAGCAGCAACGGATACGTAGACTACTTGTTCGATGATATGTATTCGTATTTTGCAAAAATTGAAAAACAGTTTGGTAAGAAACATAGTATTTCTTTAACTGTGATGGGCGCTCCCCAATCGCATGGTCAGCGTTCATATAAAGCAAGACTATCGCTTTACGATCGCTCAATGGCCATGAAGTTGGGTATGGATACAGTTTTGACCAACATGGCGGTAAATCAAGGAATTCGATACAATCAACATTGGGGAAATTTGAATGAGGCTCAAATTGATAATAATACTGGTGATACAATCTGGGGTGTGAATCGTGTGGTGAATGAAAGAGTCAATACTTTTCATAAGCCTCAGATTTATTTGAAATACGATTATAAACCCAATAAAAATGTATTAAGTAGTACCGTGGCGTATATGTCTACAGGAACTGGTGGCGGCACAGCGAAAGAAAGAATCAATCAAATTCCGTTCAATTATGGAACAATGGATTTCCAATCTGTATGGTTTCAAAATAATGATTACGGCTTTGTTTCTGCTATTGACTATAAATATTCATCCACAGAAAGAAAGGCTTCTGGAATTTTGTATAGAAGTGTGAACAATCATACATGGTATGGTTTGTTGAATACCACTCAATTTAAATTTCATAAAGACTTTACATTTTCTGGTGGAATAGATTTAAGGAGTTATGTTGGTCAACATTACAAAGAAGTATATGATTTATTGGGTGGAC
>JACCDX010078062.1_pt1 | contig 14216 bp, 10 predicted proteins | sample 7449681 | NCBI WGS metagenome assembly JACCDX01 (sample SAMN15323450, study PRJNA562643) | freshwater metagenome | isolation source: river surface water | place: USA:Blue River Watershed | collected 2017-08-18
AAGATCTAGATTTGGCATATAAAATCCCATAACTAATATAATGCGTACAAAATAATGGGAAAAGAAATAGTTTTCATCTAAAACATAGAATATTAGATTGATCCTCTTTTCTATTTTTCAATTATGCCAGCACTTGACTTTCCAACACCAACAACAATAGGACAGATTTACACATCTAATGGTAAATCTTGGCGATGGGATGGCGTTAGTTGGAAAGCATATAATATCACAGGTTCTACATCTGGAATCTTAAGCGTAGTAGGAGGAGGAACTGGAAGATCAACCATTTCATATGTAAATGCTTTCCTTTCCTCAGATATCACAGGAACAGCCTTACAATATAGAACTTTTACTGCTTCCACTGGTATAGCAATTACCATCACCTCCACAGATGTATCCTTTTCAACAACAAGCGCAGGAAATTTATCAGGATCAGGAACATCAGCTTATATTCCAATTTGGACAGATGGCGGAAATGCACTAGCAGATTCCATTATGTACCAAAATGGAACTGTTGTTAATGTAGCTGGAAATATCAAAGCACATACAAAAAGCTTCCTTATCCCACACCCACTATATCCTGAAAAATTACTAGAACACGGAAGCTTAGAAGGTCCAGAACACGGAGCTTACTTAAGAGGTGAAGGATCAGGCAAAGGAAAAGTATTTATATCTTATCCTGATTATTGGAAAAATCTAGTAGAAGATAAAGTTTCTATTATTCTAACATCAAAATGTAAATATCCTCTATACATAAGCTCTCAATCAACTTTAGGATTTGAAGTTAGAAGGTGCGGAATAGATTTTTTAAGTAAATCATTAATAGAATTCGATTACTTTGTTGTTGGAGATCGAAGAGATACCAAAATTAAATTAGTCCAAAACAAGTTTTAATAGGGAAAAATTATGGCATACCAAGACGATTTTAGAAATAAAGTTATAGCAGCACTCAAAAAGAAAAATTTAGCAATTGATTTATCTGATGAGCAGACACAAGAAGCTATTATTCAAGAGACTCAAATTGTTGCTCAAAGTGAATCGAAAGCTATTTCTCCCGAAGAAATGCGAGCAATTATTCAAGACGTTGCAAGACAAGTTAAATCTGAATCTGATCAAGGAACTTTTAAAGCACAAAGTAATAATTTTAGAGCTTTCAATCAAATGCTTGAAGGTCCTCTTGCTGAAACTGAAGGTTCATATTCTGGTGGTGGTATTGCTAGTTCGGTAGCCAATAAAGATATTGTTATCATACCTGCTAATGGTGGACTTGGTGCTGCTGGAATTGCTGATTCTGTAAACTCTATTTCTCAAATTGACTTTAAACATATAGCTAACCCTAATGCTTATGCTTCATTTGACCCGAAAGAAGTCAAAGCATCCTTGTTTAACTGGGCTGAAAGAATTGTTGGTACTACATTTGATACTCCTGTTCTTGGTATAGGTGGTGCGTGGGGCGGTATTTCATATGCTCCAACTCCACAATGGGGTGTAGGAAACTCAAGAGGTTCTGGTATTGGAGGAAGTATAAACCAAGTTAGTGGATTTGGGCAAATTATATTCTTCAAGCCTGCTACATCTACTATTTATTCTTCTTTGTTCAATGATGTAGCAATAAGTAATGATTTTGCAAGTAGATACATATCATTAATAGGATATCAATCTGCTGTACCTGGAGTTTTTCCCACAGCTGGATTTGCAATTTCATTTGGTGGTATTGGTGGTTCTGGTCCTCTTGCTATTACTGGTGCAGCTAATGCAGCTCAATCAAATAGAGTAAGATTCTTATCATCTTTTACAATCTCAAACTCCACTATTACTGATACGCTTACTTTAGGTCTTTCTTCTACAGGTATAGCAACTACACATTGGTTCGTTGGCGGAAATGGGCAAACATCCAACGCTTATGTACTTTCAACACAATCACCAACGTTCAATCTTGGAGATATGTTCTTTTCAGGCGGTACTGGTCATACAACTTTAAGAAAATTAGATGTTGGTGGAAATGGAAACTATTTAACTGTATCTGGTGGTGTTCCAACTTGGACAGCATCAATTGGCGCTAACGCTGTAAACGTTAATGCAGCTGCTGGATCAACTTTAATGTTCCCAGTATTTGTAAACGCTTCTGGAAATCAAGTTGGTATTGCTCTTTCTTCAGATGTAAACTATTTTGTAGATCCTAACACTAATACTTTTTACGCTGGTTCTGCAATTTCAAGTTCAACATACACTGGAACATCTAATATTTCTATCAAGCCTGGTGCAAACTCAACTACAGCTATCCAATTAGATAACTTTGCTGGACAACCAGTATTAAATGTTGATACTACCAATAGTAGAGTTAGTATTGGTAATGACGTATCAGCTCCAAACTATACACTTGATGTTGCTGGTGACATCAATGCTTCTACGGGTAAATCGTATAGAATAAACGGCACCTTGGTATTAAATGCTGGTGGTTTAGGTACTGGTGTTACTAATTCATCACTTACATCTGTAGATATTATCAATTCAGGTACTTGGTCAGGAAATGCAATCACAACAAAATATGGTGGCACTGGATATGCTACCTATAGTGTTGGAGACATATTATACGCTACAACTACAAGTTTATTAAGCAAATTAACAGTAGGAACTTCAGGCCAAATCTTAAGCTCAAACGGAACAGTACCTGGTTATGTCAATCAATCTACATTATCAGTAGGTTCTGCAGTTGCTGCTACAACATTATCTCTACAAGTTGCTAATACTGGTACTGTATATCCAGTTCTTTCCCCACAAAGTACAGCTGGGCCAGGTGTTGGACTTTCTGTAGATAGTGGATTCAGCTTTGTTCCTGCAGATAATGCACTGTACGCTACAATTTTTTCAGGAACAGCATTAACAGGAACCCTCGGAACTGCTAATCAACCAAATGTAACTGGACTTGGTACTATATCATCAGGTAAATGGGAAAGTACAACGGCTGCAATTGGTACGACATACGGCGGAACTGGTTCCAACCTTGGCAATGCAGCAGGTAATGCATTCAAAATACCAGTTCTTGGTTCTGCAGCTAATGGATATGCAGCAACATTAATTGATGGTGCTAATAGTGGCTATTTCTTGATGGCAAATGCAAACTCTTCTGCTCCAACATTTAGTAACAGTACAAGTGCAGCATTTACTTTTACTGGCGGTGTAGCATTCAACACAGTCGCTGCAACTACCACTGTAACTCCTACAAATGCAAATGATGTCGTCAACAAAGCATATGCAGATTCTATATCGGGTGGTTTGGATGTTCACGGTTCCGCTAGAATAACAACTATTGCAGCAATTGGTGGTAGTTATAGACAGGCAGGAACAGCTGGAACTCTAGCTGGTGTTGGAGATTATATTCTATGTACAACAGCCAACACTTTGATAGGGTCTGAAGCAAACTGGGATACTGTTGGCATTGCTTTGACTAATGGGCAAAGAGTTCTTGTTAAGGACGGTGTTACTGGTGGATATGCTTCTGGAGCTGGAGTTTGGGGAGCATATCCAACAACATATGGTGGAATTGCAGCATCCTGGGTTGCTAATGGTATTTACACTGTTGCTTCATATGGTGGAGCTGGAACTTCTGGATGGCTTTTAGTAAGAGCAACTGATACAGATAACCAAGCAGGAGTACAAGAATTAACTGGTGGTACATTCCTCTTTATAGAAGAAGGATCCACATATGCTGATCACGCTTTTGTCTGTACTAATGATACAACATCATTTGGACCTATAGGATTTGGATCAACACAAATTTCTTGGTCATTATTTGCAGGTGGAAATACACTGATAGCTGGACAAGGTTTAGTTGAGTCTGGAAATAATTTAGCCTTGTTGTTCAACTTAACACAAGCCAATCCAGTTAATAGTAATTTATCCAGAGGGTTTAATCTTGGTGGTGCAAGAGCCGCTTCTTTAGGATCAAGCTCTCTTGTAACATTTACTGTAAGTGGAGATTCGAACTCTGTCGCTTCTACAAACACACTGACATCAACTGGTGATGGTTGGACTTTAGCTGGTGGTATAACTTCACGAACATTTACTTTCACAGGTTCTAATAGTACATTCACTGGAAATGCTGATGGTTTCTCCCTGAGTGGTGGTTCAAGTAATTCAAGAACATTAACTGTAATTGGTGGGGCTGTAACAGTTGCTAATGGAATTTTCAATGGCAATGGTGGTTTTGGACTTACATTAGGTTCTACTGGTTATTTATCATTAAATAATAATACTTTAACAATTTCTGCAAGCACTTCTAATATCACACTCGCACCATCATCAACAACGGCTACTACACACAATTTAGTTTCTAGTTCTTCAGCTCAGTATCAATTAAGCACAGCAGATACTAATTTTACTAAGGGTGATTTTTACTATAATACTGGCTCTTCATTCCAAGCAATGACAAGACTAGCTTTTGGAAGTGGAGCTGGAACATCAGTTTTAGTAAGAAATGGCACAGACCCGGTTTGGGGAAGAATTAACTTAGCTACCTCTGATATGGTTGTTGGAACTCTTTCAACAACAAATGGTGGTACAAGTAATGGCTCAATAACAGTCACTAATGGACAAGTAGTTTACACAGATGGCAGTAAGTTTAATACCACTGCTGTTGGTACTGCTGGGCAAGCATTGATTTCTGCTGGTTCTGGTGCTCCTACATTTGGAACATTAACTCTCGCTGGTGGTGGAACTTCAAACGCCGTCTCAGGTATTGCAGTTTCGTATCAATTAGCCGCTTATAATACAGTCGGAAGTGGTATTTCAGGAATTACTCAACCTACTATCTCTAGCTCAGTATTAATTCAAACTGGCCCCAATAACATTCCATCTTGGTCAAATGGTCCACTTGGTGTAAACTATGGTGGTACAGGCAATTCTGCTAACTTAGCTGCAAGAGGAGTGGCTTACGCTACACCTGCTGGGACAGCCTTGACAACAGATGCGTCATTTGCATTTACTCCTGGTACTGGATTGACAATTACAGGAAATAATACTTTTGTTAATGTAGGCTCTAGTGGTAATTATTATATTGCTGGCGCTGCTGTAGTGTCAAGTTTCGCTGGTATCAATGGTCCAGTTGGAATTCAAAATACCTCTTCTATTGGAGGAACTTCTTATCTTTCAACAAGTGGTTCAAATTTAGTTCTCAATTATCCTGGAACTGGAATTACTGGTGGAGGAGCTCAGTATCAAGTTGCTTATTATAATGCGACTAGAGAAATTTCAGGAAACAATGGTCTTGCTTGGAATTATGGTGGCACTGGCGTTGGATTATCAATAATTTCTGCTGGATATGGTATCACTGTAAACAGTACAAGCACTACCGCAACTCCATTGTTTGTATTTGGTGCAAATACTTCTGGTAATTTAATTGAAGCAAGAGTTGGTTCTTCAATAGAATTCAGTGTTAGATACGATGGTTTCACTACAGCTGGCGGTGGAATGACAGTTCAAACTGGCAAAACAACTTTAGCTGCCCCTGTACCTGGTTATGCTTCTTTGAACTTAGCACCAAGTGCAGCAGTCGATCCATCATCACCTAACATTGGAGACCTCTGGTATAACGGTACAAACCTTTATTTCAGAAAAACTGGTGGCACAAGTCAAGACTTATTGATTGGATCAGTCTCAGGTTCCGGTACTGCAAACAAGATTGTAAAGTGGAATACCTCTACTTCACTAACAGATTCTAATATTACAGATGCTGGAACTGGTATGACATTGACTGCTTCTAGTGCAGTTGGAGTAGGCTTAGGTTCTACAGCATATCTTACTATCCAATCATTCAATGGTGATGAAGCAGCTAATATAAAAAATAATGCTTACTTCATTAGAGCAATTCAATCTTCAACAAACAGTAATGCAAGAGTTTTCTCTGTTGATATTGCTGGAAACTTAAGAGCCACAACCAAGAGCTTTGATATTCCTCACCCAACAAAAGAAGGAATGAGACTTGTATACGGTGTTCTTGAAGGTCCAGAGCATGGTGTTTATCATAGAGGTACAGTTGAAGGCAAAGGAATTATCCAAATCAATTTACCTAATTACTGGCATAAACTTGTTGGAGATCAATATACAATTCAATTAACTTCTTGGGGTAATTATAATGTATGTATTGAATCAAAGACAGAAAATTACTTTACAATACAATTAGTTGGTGATTTGATTTCTAGAAAATTCAAGAATATAAAAGTTGACTATATTGTCCACGGTTCTAGACTGGATGCACCACTCGAAACAGAACAATAATGCATAAATTTAGAGTATTTTCTGAAAGCAACCCAAATATAGCTTGGATTATCATTGAGGAAGGCAACATAAATATTGAATCTGGTATTAGATTTGTATATGCCATCCTCAATGATGAGAATATTACTATTGATAGAAGATTATTTATTATTAATGGTGATGACTTTTCAAATATAGGTTTGAGTGGCAAAGATACAAGAATTGCAATTATTGAGTTATTACTTGAAACAATTGGGTGCATTATAGTTCAGGAGTAATTGGTAAGTAAATGCCAACTGATGTCATTATAGACCCAACAAACGGGCAAATATACTGGAATAATGGAGGTGGAGGAGATCAAGAATCCATTTCAATCAAAGGAGATGCTCTTAATAAAATCTCCTTTGTTGGGTATAGTGCACAATACTCACCAGGATCAACTCCTGGTTTAAGTCCTGCTGAAACTTTAGCAACTTTTAATGATGCATCTACGGGAACACTTGTACCAGGTACCTCCAATTATGAATTAGGATCAGGCACCTTAAGATGGAAATTTTACGGGTCTACTGGTGATTTTTCTAGTAACACACTTTCTTCTGATTTATTTTCTGGCGCTGTTATAATCAATGGTGGTATTGCAATTTCAGGCAATGCTTCTATTGGACAAAGTTTATTATTTTATAATCCTTTAGGTACAAAATACACAGGCTTTAAAGCGCAAGCAGTAACAGACAACACAATATATTCTTTACCATCTGCATTCCCATCTACAGGTACATCAGTTCTTCAATCAACTGACGCAGGAATTATGTCTTGGGTACCTATGACTACTGGATCTTCTGGATCTACCGCAGCTAATATAAATATTGTCAATGCTGCATCAGGATTATTTTACCCTTTATTTACCAACACTTCTACAACTGCTAATGGAACTGCGGGTGTAGCTGTTTCTGTTGATAGTAGCCTTCTTTTTGATGCAACTAGTAACACATTAATTGTTGATGGCGCTACACTTGGTGGTTTAGGATTAACCACTACATTTGCATCTTTTGATTTTGGCAACACATCAGGAATTGCTCAAACTTTAAATTTTTCAAACACAACTACTGGGCAAGTATTATTCAATTTTGGAACTAATTCTGGATCCGCATCTACAGCTACATTTTTTGGTTCAGTAAACAGCAATAGAATGGTCTTGAATGTCGCTTCATCTGGAAACGTATACTTACAAACTAACCAAACTAATGCAAGAGTAAGATTATTTCAAAACAATCTTACTGGAAATGTTTCTATCTTTGGCCGTGATGGTGGAACTTTATACTTAGGTGAAGATACAGCCTCAAATAACGCTGATATTACCATAAAAGGTACAGTATTAAGTGGTAGTAGTGGAAATATAAGAGCTGCTTTATTCACAATAGCTACAGCAACCTCAAATGGTTCTGGAGTAGGCGGAACGATACAATTTCAAACAAGTACATCAGGTAATCCCGTAGCTCCTAACTCTAACGCTTTAAGAACAAGATTAAGAATTGAGGGAGCAGCTACAGGTACATCTAACCTTGAAAGTATTATTGGTTTTGGAGATACTAGTTCTGGTACTGCTTGGACTTCATACTTAAGAGGTGTTGATGCAAGAGGTAGCGACGTTGAGGCTGGAGAAATTCAAATTCAATCCGGAAGATCAACTGGATCTGGTCTAGCTCAAGGTATTAGTTTCTACGTCTCTTCATCAGGGGCAGGTGCAGCAGTATTAAACACTCCACTTCAAATTGGAAGATTTACTGGTACTGGATTAACAATTTATTCAACTACAGTCACTACCTCAACAACTACAGGTGCATTAGTAGTTGCAGGCGGTGTAGGAATAGGTGGAACTCTTTTTACTGATCCTGGTAAAAGATCTTCTGTTTCCGGATTTGCCATAAGTAATGGTGTTGGCACTGGATCATCAATAATATTAAATTCATCAGCAGTCACAACTAATACCACTACAGGTGCATTGATTGTTTCAGGTGGTGTAGGTATTGGTGGAACATTATTTACTGATGCTAGTAAAACTTCCTCAATTTCTGGCTTTGGATTTAGCAATGGAGTTGGCACCGGAAATTCAATTATATTGAATTCATCTGCAGTTACAACTTCAACAACTACAGGTGCATTAATAGTTACAGGCGGGGTTGGAATTGGAGGAACATTATTTACTGATCCTAGTAAAAGATCTTCTGTTTCTGGATTTGCCATAAGTAATGGAGTTGGAACTGGCACATCTCTTTTACTTAATTCTTCAGCATTGTCAAATACTACAACGTCTGGAGCTTTAATAGTTTCAGGTGGCGCAGGTATAGCAAAATCTCTAAATATTGGTGAGGGTATCAATCTTTGGAATGGCGCAAATTACACTGGATTAAAATCTGCAGCCTCAACAAGTATACAATATACTCTTCCACCAACGGTACCTTCTGGCACTGGAACATCATTTTTATCAGCAAGTGATACAGGGGTTATGGCTTGGGTTGCACCACCTGCAGGAGCTGGTGGTGGGTCTCCATCTGGTTCTATAGGTGACGTTCAATATAATTCTGGTACTGGAAATTTTGCAGCAACAGCAAATTTCAACTGGGCAAATGCAGATGGAATGCTTGTTGTTAAAGGATACAATTTATCTGGCACTACAGCAGCGGCTACAAATGCTTCATTGCTTGTTGGAGAAGCTGGAGATGTATCAGGATGGAGTGGTTCTGCAACAGGTACTATACTTGGTCTTAGCAATACATCTATGGATGGAATTCAATATAATTTTATTGATGCACAATTTTATAATGGAACTGCACCATCAAACCTTTCAGTATTTAAAGTTGATTATCTTGGAAGAACTAGAACAGCAGATCTTACTATCACCAAATCTGCATACGCTACAAGAACCAATAATAATACACTTACTACAAGTGCATCACAATCAACAAATATAACATATGTATTGCCTTTAGCCTTGCCATCTACAGGCGCTATTGGTTCATCTGTCTTAAGTTCAGACACATCAGGAAATTTGATTTGGGCTGCAATGGCTGCTGGTAGTCCTGGTGGTTCTGGAACAGTTAATTCTGGAACAGCATACAGTACTGCATATTATAATGCTGATGGTACAACGGTATCAGGAACTGGACTGTTAAAAATTATTCCATCTGGTACAGCTATATCATCATTCGCTGATTTTGATATGAGAGCTGGAAAAGATATAAGATTCTGGGAAGCTACTAATGCATTGTATACCAGTATAAGTGCAGGGACAGTTAGTCAATCTTATGACTTAACATTACCAACTGCAAAAGTTGGAACGGGCTTTTCTACCATAATTGTAGATTCTTCAGGGAATATGTCTTTTGCTCCTGTAATTTCAGGTTCAGGAATTTCTGTCATAACAACTGGTTTTGGTGTAACAGTTCGAAATAAAACACCATTGTTGATTACTCTTGCTGCTGGATACACGCCTGCGATAGGCACTACAACTGATGATGTTGTATTGAGGCTTCCAGAATCATTTGAAGATGGTTCTTCTACAGTAAACTGGATTCCAAAAAGAGCTTTTATGAGAACAGAAACACCTTTCTCAGGAGTCACTCTTTTAAATATTGAGTATTATTCAGGAGTTGGTACTTTTTCACCAACTAATTTGCTTTCTGGTGCGGGAATTTCTCTTGGTGTTTCTGGAATTGCTGAAACTGCATCCACAAATTTTTCAGCATCATCATTGCCGTCTGGTACAAAATTAAGAATGAATTTTTCTCAAATAAATTCTCTTCATACAGATTTATTGATATATGTGCAATTTCAGGAACAATAATGAAAGTTGATGTAGTCAGAAAAAGAATATTTAATGAAGTCAACAGTCAAGTTGTCAGGATTAACACTAGCCCAGGTTTTGGCACACCAACAGCCGCTTTAATTTTCTATCTAGATAATTCTGCTAATCTAAATAGTTTAGATACTACTAATTTTGAAAGAAATTTGGGAATAGGAATGCTAGGGCCAAGTTTTACAGGATCAGGATTGGCTTCTATTAATCATACTATATTTTTAGCAGATAATAGCGCATCAACTCTTACACTGAGAGGGCACAGTCCAACTCGTTTTTTTTCACCTACTAATTCTGCCAGAGCAGCATATTGGCAAGGCACTAGTGCTGTTTTTGAAAGAGACGCATTAAGATTTACCTTGTCCAAAGGTACAGTTCCTACAAATTTGGATTTAGTTGTTGTATTTTTTGGTGGATTAGGATGTAGTGTAGGCGTTGGAACTTCCAGTTTGAACTTAACTGATGCTAATGATAGAGTGATAGACAATTTCACTTTTACTCCAGATGCAATCATTACATCATTTGTTGGAACCAATGGTTATAATGTATCAGCTGCAGCTGATGCAATTCTTTCTTTAGGAGTGTCACATAGATCGAGTCCCATTTCACAGGCATATACAATTTTTAATGAATATAGTGCAGCTGCAACAGTAGATACTAGAGCAGGTTTTGGTACAGAAATGATTTGTAAAAGAGCTTCTGCTACTGGTGTAGCTGTACCTCCAACTGTATCAGCAGGTTCAGGCGGATCAATATTTTCATACAATTCAACAGGGTTTACAATGCGTACAACATTGGGTGCACAAGCAGCTAATTATTTTTTCAATTATTTTTTATTAGCTGCGCCTGAGAGAATAAAGACAGGTTATTTCACCACACCAGCTTCTACAGGTAATACTTTCATAGATGTTGGATTTGTACCTCAATTTGTAATGGGAAGTAGCGTAGGAGGAACTTTATTACAAGCGCAGTATACAGTTGCTCCAGAATCTAACAATATTTCATATTGGTTTGCATTAGGCCCTCAAGCTAATAATACTTTCTATAAGGGTACTGGTACAATTTCAGCTTCAACAATTTCAGCAACAATTACTGGAACTGGAACTTCATTTATGGGACAAATAAGTGAGGGTGATATTTTAGTAGGACCAGCGTATGAAGCAATTGGGACAGTAAGCAGTGTAGGTTCATCTGCATCTTTAACATTAACAACTAGTTCTGTCAATAATATTTCTGCTGGTAGTGATTATTTTTATAAAAGATCTGGTCAATTTAATATAGTTTTTGGTGATGCTGATGGTGCAGCTGATACAGCTGTTTTTTCAGGAATTATGACTACTGCTCCAACTTTATATAATACTACACAATACTCATCAGGATCGTTTATTGCTTTCGATTCACGACCCGGTTTTACAATTAATTATTCTGACGCACAAACAGTTCCCAGATTAAGTTGGTATTTTGCTGTTGAAGCTGAACCAAGAAGAAAAAGAAGAAGCATAGGATAATTTGTTATGTTTGTATCTGCTGTTCAATTAAATTTAAAACATTGTTTTTCAAAAAAACAATTTCAAGAATATATTGAAAAACAAGTATTTCAAAATTTACTTGTTATGCCAGATATCATTTGCTTTCCTGAAAACATCAATTATTGTTTATTATTTGCAAAGAAAGAGAAAATCTTATCTCTTTCTATAAAGTCATCTTTTGAAAATTTATTTGATAAATTTATTCAAAAACTAGATTTATCTTTCATTTTCAGATTTCTCAACATCAAGAATCAAGAAAATATTATTCTTGATGTTATGAGTAATTTAGCTCAAAAATACAATGTTCATATAATCACTGGCACCTATTATGAAAAAAGATCTGATGGCATTTATAACAGTTTAGCAATCATAGATAACAAAGGCGAAATTTTAGGTGTAGCATCAAAGAAAGATCTTGTTGGTTTTGAAAAAGCTTTGAGATTACAAACACAACACGATCCAGTGGTAGTTGAAACAAGGCTTGGTGAAATCGGTCTTTGTGTTTGCTATGACCTTAACGATTCTTATTATGTAAGTAAATTCAAAAAAGAAGGAGCAAACATATTGTTCGCTCCTTCAAATGGATTTCGCCCTTTTCCTGGATATCCTTTTGATTATAAAAAAGAAACTCCACAAATACAAAGAGCTTTAGAAAATGGATTCAGTGTTGTTCGACCATATTGTGCTGGTTGGATGTTCCCATTGTATTTCCAAGGTCATTCTCAAATTGTAGATGCTTTTGGAAATGTAGTTGCTCAATCTAAAACCCGAAATAAAACTGAAATTATAACAGCTGAATTAGTAAGGTAATCTAACTACACCACCAAACAAACCAAGAGAACTAAGGCTTCTTTGTTTCATATAAACACCTTGACCATCTCTATCTACAACATCTCTTAAACCAGAAGATGTATTTCCTTCAACAGTTTTGAAGTCATTGTTTGATGTTGCTTCTACACAAATACCTGTATGAGCAATTCTGCCTTTACCAGCAAAGAAATAAAATACAATATCGCCTTCTTGAATTCTTGCTCTACCCAATTCAAGATCAGCTCTTTTAATGAACCAAGATTTAGCTTTTCCCCAATTAGAAAAAACTACTGTACTTCCTGTCCTTGGCATCTCATTTGGAATAGTTAAGGCTAATGAATGTGCAGCTTTGATTAATCTTAAAACAACAAAAGCCATACACCAAGGATTTCCAGGACCTAAACCAACAGCAGAAAGATAACGGTTTACAAATGTTCCAGAATTTGATCCATCTTCTCTCACACTCAGCACTTCCTTAGCACAAGCATCTTCAGCAGCTTTCTTACTAATTGGGCCTGGAGTTTTTACAGCTAAACTTGAAAAATCATTAAATTTGTCTGTTGATAATAACTTCCAAAAAAATTGTTTCACTTGATTCACTTTTGTTTATTCTCCTCAAAATTAAAATCTTTTATTTCATCTTTCATATCTTTATTGGGAGTTGTTTCCTTAATTACAAAACCTGGGATTTTATCTAAAAATTTCATAAGATCTAAACATTCTTTCCCAGATGTCCCTTTAGGTTCTACTACTACTTTGCCATTCTTATCTATCTGAATGTTTAATTCCACTTCTTTTGCCATTAGATTAACTTTCTTGCAACTATTTCCATTTCAGACATAGTTCGCTTTAAGAATTCCTCATCATTTATATTTACTTTTATTTTGAAACCATTTTTAAGTAGTGCTTTTTCAATTGCCACTTTCACATATGCTTGAATAATTCTTTGATCCATATTTTTAGATTTGTCATAATCTGAACAAATAAAGTCATATTTTTGCTCTGTTTCATTCCAGAAAAATCCAATGTCGTTTGAAGCACCTGTAAATTTATTAACCTGATCTCTTGGAATTATTACGTGAGCAACTTCTTTTCTTTCATCACCCCTATAACCTTTTAAACTTCTTGGCTCATTCAAAACATCAGGGGAAAAACCGAGAAGACTTAAAGCTTCTAACAATGTATCTTTATCAACTATTTCACATTCAATTTTCTTATATGCAGACATTACAGTTCTTCTTCTAAATCTTCTTCAGTTAGGTTGTGAGTAATCCATTCAACAGCATCCATTAAGGCATTTCTCAATCTGATAATCCCAGCCATTGAAATACCTTGTCCCCCACTAATGTCTGTGGAAAGATCATAGCCTTCAAGAATGACATCAGTAGAATCGTGAAGTTTGATAATTCTCTCTAAAAATTCTTCTGGATTCATAGAAAGAATAATTTTTCTATTTTCTTCAAATTGTTTTTGAAGTTCCAGGATCTGTTCGTCGTCTAAATTGTTAAGGTCCATAGGTAGTTTGTACAATTTAAGTGGAATAAGGAAATTATTATGAGAAATGTTTTATTAGTAGTTAATCTTTTAGGTTTTTTTTCTGGAATATGTTTTGGATTACAATCTGATGAAAAAAAGAAAGAACCTGTCTACACTGTCATAAGCACTAAATATGTTTTGACATCTACAATTATTGATGATTTTTTCAGAGCTGCAAAAATCACAACATACTCATATAACAAAGAGGAAATAAATAAGGTGAAGATTCC
>JACCDX011327968.1_pt1 | contig 14216 bp, 11 predicted proteins | sample 7449681 | NCBI WGS metagenome assembly JACCDX01 (sample SAMN15323450, study PRJNA562643) | freshwater metagenome | isolation source: river surface water | place: USA:Blue River Watershed | collected 2017-08-18
GAACATAATGACAAATTTACTCCAAGGACTGAGAATTGGAAACTTATGACCCAATATGCTTTTGTATTATCACCCTTTGGAATGGGCATGGATTGTCATCGAACCTGGGAGGCACTTTGTCTCGGATGTATACCTATTGTTTGCGCGCCAGATTTTAAGCCATTGTTTGAGGGATTACCTGTATTGAATGTGGATAGATGGCAGGATATTAATGAAACTTTATTGATGAATACCATTAAAAAGTTCAAGGGTAAAACTATGGATAAGACCTTATTAAAGTATTGGGTTGAAAAGATTAACGGATTTTAAATATTCTTTTTAATGAATACAAAAGAATGAGGATGAGAAGTATTTTACATATTTCCTGATAAACTAAAAAGAGATTGTCTTGGTAATTGAAAACATACAAGGATGAACTATAAGACAAATGTATTGCTGGTAACAAATAACAAATTAAAGTGGGAAATTTATTTCGAGACAATACAATAAATTCGGATAAAAGATGGAAGAAAAATTTAATCAGAAGAATTGCGTTGGCCAACAACGGATTTGGCATTAGCATGTACATGTCTTTCATATCGTTACTATTTTGTCCTGCGATATAGTTAGGGTCCTCTTTCTTTTTAAACTGATAAGTAATTAAACATTCGCCATTGTAAAATGTCCACGAAAGTATTGTTATCAGTACATACAAAATAAACAAATAATCTATCCATGATTTCTTGAAAAGAAACGCATAAAAGGATGCGAATATCGCAAAGGACAGATGTAAAATCCCGATTACTTCAATTAACATATATTTATCAACTATTTATTTGTCTCAGTTCATCTTCTGTGAATTTTAAATCAAGTTGAATGGAATGATTATGAAGACCCTTACATGTAACAACACGCTCCTTTTTCAAAAGAATATCTCGAATTTCATTACCGTTTGAAATAGAAATATGTTCTAAGTTGGAGGAATGTCCCGTAAAGGTATAGTATTTATCGTCAAAGAACATCGTAAAGGTTAGTATTAACGAAATAGTTTCATCCTTGTTTTTTTGTTGTCCAATATGTTTAACATAAATCTTTGTATTATAATCACGAAAAAAATGGAAGTAAGGTGCCTGGTTCATATAGTTTATAGATTAAAATGTTTAACTGATTTTTTTATAACAGTGGAATATTTCCTACTTTCAATCCCTACTTTTGTTACAAAAAGTAGGATGTTACAATGTAAAATTTTAATTTATGTAAGATATTTATTATGAATAATCGTAAGAAATTATCAAATCCCTACTTTTGTTACAAAAAGTAGGGTGTTACAATGTAATTTTGATACTACATGGATATTTTTATTATGATGATTAATAACATTTTATCAAATCCCTACTTTTGTTACAAAAAGTAGGAAAGGAAAGTTTTGGAGGAAAAGGAAAGAATTTTTGGGGATTTTTATTTTTGAAAAATTTTTGGAAAGTTTTTTCCATTTTCCCCCCTCTACTTTAAAACCTCCTACTTTTGAGACAAAAAATATCAAAAAGCAATCACAAATATAAAACAATGATGTTCATTTAGACGTTTCATAATAACAAATTTGAAATCTCCTACTTTTGAGACAATTCTCATTTGTAGGAGTTTTTAATAAAAATAATTAAATCTATTATAGTGTCATTTTATATAAGGAAATTTTCAATTCTCAAAAGTAGGAGAATAGATGAAGGATGGAAGAAAGGAAAGTTTTGGAGGAAAAGGAAAGAATTTTTGAGGATTTTTATTTTTGAAAATTTTTCAAAAAGTTTTTTCCGTTTTCCCCCCTCCTACTTTTTTGTCATCCTACAAATGATGACAAAAATATTTTTACGTAACAAAATGTATATTATATTATAAAATATTCACACCGTTACAATAACATGTTTGAAAAAAGTAGGAGAACAATTATATAATTATTTATATTACTGTAATAATCTAAAAAATAGAAAAATATTTATGATAATGACACTGAAAAAATATTTTTGTCATCCTACAAATGATGACAACACTGTAAAAATAGGTTTTTAATAAAGGATTATATATTTTTAAATGATAAATGGTAATAAAAATATTATTATACATAGATAAATTAATATATAAAATAGTTTTAAAAGAATATTATTATTGAATATATAATGGAATATCATTGTTCTCTGTGTAATTATTTTTCAACAAGAGTTGACAATTATTCAAAACATTTGAAAACAAAGAAACATAAATCTAAGGAACAATCAATAGAAGAACAAACCTTTGTATGTTCAGTATGTTTAAATGGGTATAAAACAAGACAGTCCTTACATCGTCATAATAAAAAGTGTAAAATAGATAATACAGAAATAGATAATATTAATAAAAGAATAGATTATGCTTTGAATGCGGTTCAGAACATAAATAAAAAATTAGAGGTATTACCACAGCAAACTATTTATAACACAACTAATAACAATATAACCAATAATACAACCACAAATAATACAGTGAACAACATTATTCTTTCTTATGTGGATACAGATGTCTCTCATTTGAAAGATAGTGATTACAAGAAAATTGTGAACGCAGTTAACTTTTGTGTAAAAATGCTAGTATGGAAGAAACATTTCAATAAAGAGAAACCAGAAAACATGAATCTTTGTATTAGTAATAAGAAGGATTCGTATATGAAAGTATTTATGAAAGACAAATGGACTTCACGTAAGATTGATGAAATGATTCATACCTTGTTTGAAGAGAATGAAATGCAGATTGAAGATTGGTTACAGGAATTCAATGACCCTTGTCTGAATGATAAGTATACACGTTATACCAAAAACAAAGAGAATGAAGAATTGTTGGAAGAATTACAAAGTGACCTGAGACAATTTATGTATGATATGACCAAAGAATTGGGTATAGGTAAAACCAAGGGATTATTGACTTTTGAATAAATATAAAGGTTTTGTTGAATAAAATATACATGGACCTAGAACAAAATTGTCTCAAGAAGAAGCGTCTGATTAAAGATGTACTTGATTATTATCGAAACTGTAGTTATCCATTATACATTTATCAAGTTATGTATGATGGAAAAGTAAAGCATGTCTCTAGCAGAGACAAGGATGTTAAATGTTTTAACCTGAAAAATAAGGCAACTTACTTTAAAACGACCATTTCAGACAAGGATGTTTTTATTCCTGAAGAAAAAATATGTCGTATATTTTCGGTGAATCAATTTGTGGATGATATTTGTAATATGAATAGTTTAACTGATTTTACATTTCCAAAGATTGAAACCGAAACACTTTATAATTTAAATTTATACTTTTTATGTTTAGACTATAAATCAACAAGAGACATGATGCTGTACATTAGAGGGGATGTTTAAAATATGAAACTAATATATATGAACCCTTTGGTATGTGTACAGCCTTATTACTATATACTTATTAGAGAAACTACGGACGATAAAATGAATCATCAACTTGAAAATCTTCAACAAGAATTTTTAAGAAAGACGGCTGGGCATTCACAGATAATGACTGAAGCGATGAATGAGACAAAAATAAGCGAACTCATGGAACATATAAAAGTGGAAGTAATTGGTCGCGGACAGCTTAATCCCAAGTTTATTGAAAAATCTTGTCGAACCGCAAAGGTAGTTATTTATTTACAACGAAACGATAACCCGGGGCGTTTACCTGAACTAGTCAAAACACTTGGGTTCATGACCGCACATGTTCGCAAGGACAATACTTTAGAGCTTGAATTGATTGCTACCTCTCAAATATATAGAGGATGTGGTTCAACTATGATGAACACTTTCTTACATTCAGCACGTGATGCTGGATTTGAACATTTATATTTATATAGTTTATTGTCTCCAATGCCCTTTTATCAGGGTCAAAAATTGACATTATCTGGTTATAACAAAATAAGCAACAAGGATTATATGATTATGGATTTACAAAAAAATAGCATTCCAAAATTTGATATAAGTCGTATTGCGTTTGACCCACCTAAACCAGGTACTATCATCAAAGTTCCAACTCGTAATAAATTGATGGAATTTATGGCACCCAATCAACCTTATCAAAATGTAAGTAGAGAACATATGAATGACATTCGAGAGATGCTTAAATTTAGAAAAACTGCCAAAAATGGAAAAAGATATTTAAATCAAAATAGTTATGCGGCATTTTTACAGTCTCGTAAAAGAGGTCGTCAAGAAACGAATCGTCGTACAGGAATAAATCGATTTAGAAATGCGGTTAGACAAGTAATAAAAAGACAACGAAAGTAATATATTGAAAATATATATGACCACGTGCGGAGAAGACTATAAGGTTGAGTATTTATTCTGGACAGATTTAAATCGAAGTAATCCATCCAAACCTCCAATGAATACCAGTTTTGTAACAAAATTAAAACAAAATTCCAATTTTATTGATTGTAATCATATCGACCCATACTTTATCATTGATAATACCCATCCATTTTCAGAAGAGGATATGGCACGTAAACTTGATAGTGGTTGTTATAAACAAATAAAGAAGCATTACTACGGCGGAATTATTAGATTGTGTGTAAATAATAATCTTGCGCTTGGTATAAATCCTAGATATGTAAACCGAGTAGCACATACATGCGACTTGTTAGTAGTTGCAGTAGAAGAACGTGACCATAAAACCGCGCAATATGACCCTATTAATTTTGAAAACAAAAGAATAGCCGCTTTTGTATGTATTAATTTCATTCGAAAGAATATATTTGAGATTGATATCATTGGTTCAAGAAACAATCACCATGGTGCTGGAGGGCATTTGATTAAAAACTTATGTTTAAATGGAAAACAAGCCGGACTTAAATATTGTTGGTTGAATTCAGTACCGACAGCAGTATGGTTTTATTTGAGAATGGGATTTACTTATTTGGGTCATGCTGTAACATCTTCAGAAAGTAAAGGATTTATGATCTATGATTTAGATGAATTTAAAGAGAATACTCCTACCACGATTAAACCAATAAAGCAAGCCAATAATTCCGCAAATATTAAAGCACATTTAAATAAAGGTGAACCTTCTATTGAAGAAATAAAGATGGAAATAGTTACAAAACAACCACTTGATATCATACCAGATGTAAATGCTCTTGTAGATGAGTTGTCTACAAGTGAAAAAACTCAAAAAAAATTAGTAGATAGGGAATGGAGACAAGTGGACCCGGAAACAGGGGCAAGATACATTAAATCCGGGTTTTTTAATTCAATCCCGCGATTAAGAGAGATTATAGTTCTTGAACGAGTATTTGCGCCGCAAATAGTTGATGTACCGCTTAATACACAAAAGAAAAAGAGTAAAACAACACAAAAGGGACCACGTCCCCCACCGGGTATTCCACCGGCATCTTCTCGTGTATACCCACCCACGAATAAATATTTAAATAGTCTGGGAATAACATCCTTTCGTAAAAAATCTACACAAAGAACATATGCTCATCTCTTCTAATCACATTTATGTTTTTTATCAAGATGCTGAATAAAATCAAGAATATAGTTTAAATTGGGTACACAATCTGTTTTTGGAGAGGAGGGTTCAATAGGCTTTACTAATTTAATGATATGATCCATCTTAAAAGAAAGAGACGACAGAACACTAAATAGAGAGGATATTTCGTGATGAACTATTTTAAGTTTTAAAACAATTTGAAATAGTAAGAAGAAAAGAATAAATACAAGAACATAATACATAAAAGAACATCGTTGAACCTCTGGCTTAAAATCATATTCGCATTTGTTTGAAAGATTCAAAAGACCTGGTGTAATGGTAGAGACATAGTCTGTAATATCGGGTTCTTCCTTTGTCTCGGTATCCATAATATAAAATTGAAAGAAAACAAAACTTTTAAAATAACTCTAAAAAATGTATTGGTTGATTCTTTTCGTTCTTCTTACTGAGACAACTGGTATCCAGTTGCGTGGTATTTATAACAAAAAACGTGAAAAAATAATAGAGGGACATGCGAGCGAATATTTCTTAGAAATTTATAAGAATACTATATTAACAGCTAGTGTAACCGATAAATATACTAATTATTCCTTTTATGAATATGGATGTATTCCATTAAGAAGTGGAATGGTTGATACAAAATACATGGGATACAAAGATACGATATGTGATGTTCACCGTGAAAATATTAATTATTATACTAATATTTTCCTGAAAAATAGAGAGGACATGTACGATACTAAATATGGTATTGATATTATTGATAGTATTACAAATATAGAAGAATGTATTCAATATAACATTAATTATGATGAGATTAATCGTAGAATAATTAAAAAAATACATGAAACATTTAATGATATTAATATTACAAATATAACCAATCGTTGTTGTATTGAATATACCATTAGGTGGTAAGTTATCAAGGACGCGGACGCATAGGGTTTTTAACACTTTTTCTTGGCGAGTTATTTGACTGTTTTTTTCTAGTTCCTGTAAATTTTGAAATTATTGAACGTGCGAGAGATTTTTTTTGATTCGGTTTATTTGGAGATTTTTTTCTAGTTCCTGGCCATTCTGGAAGTATTAACCTTATAGGGAGTGTATTTTGTTGCGGTTTATTTGGAGATTTTTTTCTAGTTCCTGGTTTTTTTGGTTGCTGTTTAATTATATGAGATTTTATATTTCTTGTCATTTTTAAAATATCAGTAACCATTTTCGGCGTAGTTATTCGTTTTGATTCGAAGTCTTTCATAATGGAATAACATGTAACAATATTTTCAAAGACATAAGTATTTAACTTGTCGATATAGAAATTAACCTTGTCGATATAGAAATTAACCTTGTCCTTTTTTTCAGTATCGTTTATTTTAAAGTTGTTGAAAATTTTTGAATTATATTGTTTTCCTGATTTTAACAATTTATATTTATCATACTTTTTATTGTAAGAAGATGATTTATTTTCATTCATCGCATGCATGTTTATTAATGATGGTTTTCCGCTATGATAATAATAAAATGATGCGCATCGTAATATTCTAAATACATTGTAACCAGTTAAGTGTTTTTTAACATAGATGTAATCAAATATTTTTTTTAAGATTTTTTCATAAATTTCTTTGCCAAATAAATCATATAACATAGGATAATTGTTCGAAACAAGTTCATGACATTCATATAGGTCATTTTCTAATTGATTATTCAGCAATTCTTGAAGTATTCTTTGTAACTTATCAATTTGTATTAATTCACTAGGATTATGTTTTTTATCAGAATAATCAAAATAATAAGGTAATTCAGTTAATAGTCCATCATAATACATGGACACCATAGTATACAATCCAAGTAAACAAATTTCAACATCTAATCCTGTAGATAATAAATACTTATATAATGTTTGTCCAAGATTACCATAGAGAGTATCTATTAAGCCAAGCTGTATAATTTCTTCATATACATCCTTACTCTTTTTCTTATATAAAACTTTATATATATCATTACTCGTTTTTTCATATAAATCATTTACATCTTTAATATTTAAATATTTTGAAAATTTGATTACACATAGGTGAGGTATAAATTTAGAGCCTCCTTTCTTAAAATTAGAATGAATTTTAGGCGGATGATGTAAATCAGCCGTAGGCAAGTAAATAGAACTATTTTTTTTACTTTCATAACCTCGTGGTGCGGCTTTTTTGGGCTTCTCTTCTTTTAATTTGAAAACATTGCTAAAATTTGAACCATATTCATGACGTAAAAAAATATTAAATATTCCCAGAATAGGTTCAAATAATACACCTCTACTTATTTTACCATATGGTATTATCATCCTATCATCTGTGTCTTTGATAGACTCATTTATTACTAGTAATAATGGAGGTTGAGTTGTTTGTGTATTCGTTATATCAATTATTTTAACTACACCACTCCCATCCTTTAATTTTTTTTCTGTATATACTAATTGAATGAAATAATTTAATACCATAACATCTTTAACTTCTTTGGTATACTGTTTAATATGTTCTATATTGCGTTTTATATCAAGTGATTCATCAATATTTAATTCTTCTAATGAACTAATACACCAAAATAAAGGAAATATACTTGTTTTAATTAAAGACATAAGGTTGGACATCATATATATATACAGTTTCGATACAGCGGTATGGGCTGGTTCCTGAAAAAGATTACTTCTAAATGTATTAACAGTTGGAAATTTTGGTGGACGGTCAGCACGTCTGAATTCAGCATTTAATTCTCTAAACAACTGGTCCGAGGTAAGGAAGACATGGTCAATATCTACAAGTTCATCCATAGAATGGTATTGTACTCTCGTTATTTTTTGTAGTTTGTTTCTTGTTGATACATTAAAAACTTCGTCTGGTAATTTTAAATCAGTTGTATAAGCTGAATTTTTAATTACTTTATATTTTTCTGAAAAGTATGCTATTCTAAATGGTATATTTTCACTGTGTTTTAAGTGTTTAATATCAATATCAAACAAAATATCATCCACAAATTTAATAAATTCTACCTTCAATTCATCTAGATGGTGTTTAATAGACATATAGCCCATAGATTCATTATATCTTTCTAGAAATTCTTCATCCTCTGGTGAATTTATCGTTCTTTTTAAATCTTTTAAATTATCTTCAAACGTATGATAACTAGGTTTATCTAAATAGTTTTTTAATTTTTTGTAATGTGTATTAATATTATGTAAAAGTTTATATTTTATCAACAATTCATTAATTAACTGGTTTGCGTTTTCTTCTTCTTTTTCTTCTTCTTCTTCTTCATCTTCATCTTCACCTTCGTCTTCTTCGACAACTGCGGTCTTGGTCTTTTTAGAAGCTGCTGACCTTTCTGTAGAAGCCGACCTTCCTCTAGAAGCCGACCTTTCTGTAGAAGGTGACCTTCCTCTAGGAGCTGACCTTTTTGTAGAAGCTGACCTTCCATTCAGTGTGGAACTTGGAGACGTCATGTCATCTTCATTCGCAGACATTCCTCTAGAAGCTTTTGCGGGTGGACGTTTGGCTTTTACATGTGGTGGACGTGGCGGAGGTGGAGGCATGTTTGTAGAAGCTTTTGCAGGTGAATTGTTCATGCTTTTACGTTTTCTAACCCCTCCATACATTGACTTCGACCCATCTTCAGGGCCACCTCCAGCTGGCCCATTTTCCATTGATTGTCGTTCCTCTGCTGGTGCTTGAGCAAAGACTCCTGGCAAATCTTCAGCTGAACTAGCAGGTGGCCCATTTTCCATTGATATTCGAACAGGTGCTAGTGCTGCTTCACCTTTAACCTCACCTTCTGGCCAATATTCAGGGTCAAATTCAGGTTCTGCTTCACCTTTAACCTCACCTTCTAGAAAATATTCAGGGTCAAATTCAGCTGCTGCTTCACCTTCTAGAAAATATTCAGGGTCAAATTCAGCTGCTGCTTCACCTTCAGCAGCACCTTCTGTCCAATGTTCAGGGCCAAATTCAGCAGCTAACCCATCTTCCATTAAAGGTTGAACAGCTGCGGCCCCCCTTTCAGGAATATATTCAATTGATTCACGTGAAGGAGTAAAATAATGAACGGTATCAATTATTTTTTGAATAAATTGCATCGAATCTTCTATAAGTTGATTCTTTTTTTTTAATAATAAACTACTTCTCTTAAAAGATTCAAGTCTTTTTTTTAGATCACGAACCGGTTGACCTAAATCATGATTTAATTTATCAATTGAAGTAATTAATGAGGTAGTTATTTGTTTATAATGAGTCGGTGAAAAGAATTTTGCGATAGCTCTGTTAAGTGATTTACGTTTGGATTCAATTATATCTTTTTTATATTTATATTCTGAGTAATTTTTTATGTAGGATGACTCAACAATAATAGGTTTAGTTAATGAAAACTGATCATTACTAATTGCTGTAATTAAACTACCTAGCATAGGTCCAATATCCACGTTTATATTGTTAAAATTATGATAACGATTTAATGCTACATGTGTAAAATCTCCGCGATATTCTGCTAAATATCGAGTAGTAAAAGATTCTACTTCATTTAAGTTTGATATAGATTTTACATACGATAAAGGAAACTTAGAAGTAATATATTTATATATAAAGTCAATATCAGCATCTTTTGAATTGCTTCCCTTTATTCTTTTTTCGAACTTATCTAATATAGAATCATTATCTAGGATAGATTGATTAATAGTAGGGCCTATTTCATGAATACGAAAATCATTTAGAGTTAAAAATAAACTTAAAATGTTATTTATGTTATTCCAATAAGTAAATGTTGTAATATCACTTGGTAAGTCTTTATGTTTTACCCAATTTCCTCTGAATTCTTTTAGAGTAACGTTTTTACTGTTACTGATTAAATCATTATAACTAGCATCCTCAAGACTTAACCAGCCTTTATTTTCTATTGTTTTAGATATAGTAACAAGAATTAAATATAGTTTACATAACCATTTAAAATGTTGGTTCAAATGAATTTGTGAAGTTGGGTTTACTAATGTTATATAAAGATTATCAAGACAACTATCTGGTAAAGGATTCTCTGGGGTAATAAGGTCTGGGGTAATAAGACTCCAATAATTATCTGACCAATTATCTGACCCAAAAATTTTTTTAGCGTCTGATAATATCCGTGTTATTTGATATCTTAACATACCTAATTGTCCACCTATAAACATATTATAAGTATCTCTTAAAATATCAATTCTTTGTAATAACAAATCGTAACTTGGATTATCTACTGGGTCAAAGTAATAACATACATCATCTCCTCTTTTATCTGGTACGGTAAATATAGATGGAACATTATAAAGTACACATGATAAAAATGTTCCTTTGTCTCCAGTTAATAAAGTTAATTTTTCTCTTTGATATTTTTCATTATTTATACGATTTAAAACTGCGGCCTGTAATGTATCTCCACATTCCTTAGCAATCAATTTTGATTTAAGTAATTTAATATCAGACGGGACTCTTGATTGGGCTAATCTATTATTATCAGAATTAGATGCGGAAGAACAAAAATTTATTAAGTCCTCAGATGTCGTACAATTAATAGAAGGGTCATCTTTAAAATCAATACCACATACCTTAAAATAAGTAATATCAAATGTATAATCTGTTTTTTTACTAATAGATTCTAGGTTGTCCTCCTTTACTTCCTCTATATTATTTATATCAATTATACTTTGACCAGCGATAAATCCGCTATCTAACATAAAATTTTCATCGATTTCAATTTTGTCGGTAAGTATTTCACCATAGGTACATTTATATGGGTCTAATAATGTCGCAGGAGTTATGACATATTTTTTACCATCTATTTTTGCCTTAGGATCAAAAACGGTTGTACATTCATCAACCTTTTTATCATCTGGAAGTTCTTTTAATAATTGTTTATATTCCTTAGTACATTTATAGTAACTTGGTACAATATTTGCGTCAAGTGTATACCTAGCAATATTATCAATTGCCTTTGTTTTTTCTTTTAAAAGTTCAATGATTTCAATATTACCTGTTGCCTTTGTTATTTTTGGATGTGTAGACATAATTGTATTTTTAAGAGTATCTCCAATTGTTTTACCAATATTTGTACTATCTATAAGCTGACTTCCAAAAAAAAAATTACCACCCCTTTTAAAGACAGAACCATCAAAACCAGTTCCACCAATTGAATCAAATATATAAGGAACAATATTATATGCGCTGCCACCTGTTGTGGCATCTTTACACATATCACAAGCACGAATAAAGGCAACATTTTGTCTCATCATTTGTATTGTAGCGGCGTCTTTATCTTCATAAGATTCTACATCTATTCTATTATCTCCTCCATGTATGATGATTCCATCAGGATTTTTTTTATATTGGTCAGGACGAAAAAATGCGCCAGACCCAGGGGCGGCAGCGCTAAGATGAGAAAATCTGGTAGACCCAGGGTCTCGTTTATTACTACTCATATATATATATCGTATTATAATATTTAAAATATAATTACTAATTTTAATAATTATATTTTAAGTGAACACTATAAACAAATTCTATTAAAAAGTGTGTGTTTTGTTTATTAGAATATTTATTTCTTTAATTTTGGACATCCACGAAGATGCGCGGACAATGATTGTTTGTTTTTACAAGCAAATCCGCAATGTTCACAATTCATCATACTTGAGACAGGTGTATAAATCATGTGGACAAATACTTTTCTAGACTTGGAATACACATTCCATCTAGTTGTTTTTTCATAGAATCATGAAAGTCTTTGATGTTTTTAAGCATATTTGTTCTTGTCGATACCTTATATTCCATAAATATAAAATCATATTTAATTCATGTTTAGTTAGTGTCATGTTTATTTAATATATCAACTAATTCGTCCTTTTTCTTACCAGTTAAATTTTTAATAGAACGTTTTTCACACTCAATTTTCAATTCAAGTAAAGATAGTTTTGAATATTTACTTTCACTTAGAGAAGTATTTTCCAATACTGAATTTTTATGTGTTCTTTGATGATTTGCCAATTGTGTTCTATTGTCACATCCATAACCACAAATGCTACAATATAAATTCTTTTTTTCAATATTTCCATATGTAATTTTTAAAAACTGTGATAAATCAGGCATGACCATTAGGTCTACTTGATTATTCAATTGCTTATTTTGTTCCTTGATAATATCCTTTAATTTATTTTTAGATTCAATGAAATCATTATATTGTTGATTAATTTTTTCCAAGACCTCTTTATTGATTGTAATAGTGTCATCTTTTGTTCCTCCATAAATTTTTTCAAGTTTAGGTGAAAGATTATTAATAATATCTACAGCATTTCTTATCTTGTCACATGAAAAGTTAACATCTGTAATATATACGAGAACTTTTCCACTATTTGTAATTTCAATCGTGTAGTCGGGTTTTCCAACAATACCGCTGGTTTGACTCATCATAATCGAATGAAGATTTGTTTTCTTAGAATCATTTAAAAACTTAAGAACTTCTTGTGTATCTACATTACTTGTATATGACTTTGTCTCAAACATAATATACTTCTTACCATCTCTCTCAAGAATAAAATCTCCTGACTCTGGAGTAGATGACATATTTAATATTTTATCAGATTTATACATATCATTTAATAATTTGCCTAATTCTATTTCACTACATTGTCCTTTAAACTGCGAAGAAGATTTGTATTTACTTAAATAATCAGTCATTTCAAAATAAAGTTTATCTGTTGATTGTTTTGAAGTAGATAGGTCACTATTTATACTTAAGATTTTAGATGACAATTGCTCATGGTTTGAATTAATCATTGAAAACAAAGGTTGTTGTAAGTTCATAATCTTTGTCTCAAAGTTTGAAATAAAATCTTTTAATGATGAATCATTTTTATTAATTAACAATTGTTGAATATCAAATAAGATATTTTTATGTATGTTTGAAATATATTCCTGAATTTTTTTATCAATATCATCATGTGTTTTTGGAATTAAAATACTTATTTTATCGATAAAGGAATCAAGATTTCTCTGTAAAAAGGAAGATATTTTTTCATTAGACTCACTTGATGTAACCGTAATAATCATCTTTGTTGTTTCAATAAATGACTTATTATATTCAAACAACTTATTCATTAATGATTCCTGTAAATTACTTATTTGACATTTTACTTCTTTTATTTCATTAATGATTTGTAGATGCATTGTATTTTGCATGACTTTAGTCATGTCATTACTTATTGATTCAATAAAGTTTAATAAAATCAAATTCATTGTCTCGATATTAACATTTGGATTTTGTGTATAATAATCATAAATCCTTTTGTTATTAATTTCAATCTTATATGAAGCCATTTATACAATTATAAATAGTATACCTTTATATTCTTTTCCATTTTTTATAAAATGGAAAAAAATGGATTTCCAATTCATTAATGGATTTCCATATTTATCCATTATGAAAATAATTGAGATTCAAATAAGAAAATGGATTTCCATAAATTTCCATTATGGAAAAAATGGATTCCCATTTTTCTGACTAATTTTTTTTAAATTAAGAATTTTTTTATTTTTTTAAATTAAGAAAATTTTTTTCTCAATAATTTTTATATAAATAAATTTTTTAACGTACATAAAAATCTATGATTTTTAAATCAACGTAGTTGAGTACTGAAAATTTATTTATATAAAAATTATTGAGAAAAAA
>JACCDX011069352.1_pt1 | contig 14215 bp, 11 predicted proteins | sample 7449681 | NCBI WGS metagenome assembly JACCDX01 (sample SAMN15323450, study PRJNA562643) | freshwater metagenome | isolation source: river surface water | place: USA:Blue River Watershed | collected 2017-08-18
CCACTACCTTTAAATAAAAGTTTACCTAACAAAGAAATATCATTAGATACACCTAAATAATTAGTTTCTAAACTACCACCAAATCCACCATATATTGGAAAATTACCTGTAACGCTAACCGAATTACCTCCTGATAGTATTTTTAAACCGGTACCAAATTGAGATTCCCCGTTATTTTTAATGAAAAAATTATTAGTACCACCACTATTTTGAACTTTTAACCCATAATTTGATGATGAAGTATCATTACCTTTAATTTCTAATTTCGCCGTTGGCGTATTAGTTCCAATACCAACATTAACCCCACCATTTTCACCAATTAGAACATTTCCATTTGAATTTGGTTGGATATGTAAAGGTGAACAAGAATTAACATTAGAAACATATATATCTGTGATACAATCACCAGATGTATTACCGGTAAATTGTGGTATTGTTACATTAAATTCTGAACCATCTGTTTGTGATAGTGTCAATACATTCCCACTGTAAGTTAATCCGGATACTCTAATATCTGTAGTTGTAATAACTGAACTATAAGTTGAACCATCATTTTGATAGAGTGTAATAACATTACCACTATATGTCATACCGGTTACTTTAGTATCAAATTCTGGTAAGTCTATGTTATAGATATCCCCAGTACCAGTAATAGTACCAGTACCACCGGTAATGATATCACCATTTAGTACGACTAATTGACTACCGGCCATTAATTCTAATGTACCTTCAATAAAGATATCACCATAGAAGAAATATTGATAGTCGGTAAATACTGTAACCGTATCACCGGAAGGTATGTGGAATTGATTACCACCAGTACCAGATTTACTATTTATTAAATTATTAAGACAAACGAAGTTATTATCTAATTCCGCCCAGGAAAGAACAGAACCTTTAACTGTTCTTAGGGTTATACACGATGGTATTGACATATTGTTTATATTTTTTCTTTTTATTTTCTAAAAATTATCAAATAATGATAACTATCGGATAAACATAAATATTTAACAATATAGAAATGGAAGATAAAATTAAAAAATTAGAGATTAAAAAATTACTTCAAGAATACCTTCTTTTAGTGACGGATGATGAGTATAAACAAGAGGTTATTTCAGAAAAACGACCAATTTTTTTGGAGAAGGTTTATGAAATGAAGAAAAGTTTAAATATCCCCATACCACCGATAAATGAGAATAATATACCAATGGCGGAACAAGTTGATGACGATATAGATCCAACAACCATAAGTCGTGTTACCAAAAATAAGGTAAGAAACATTTATAGGGAAATAGTTAAAAAAACACATCCGGATAAGGTTAATTCGGAGGAATTGATTGAAACCTATATGAGGGCGACCAAGGCCGCGGAAAAATTCAATATTATAGAATTATTCCTAATATCTACTGAATTAAATATAGTTGTTAATTTAGATCCTGAAGATAAAGACCTTTTACTTAAAGTTATTGATAAGAAAAAGAAAGATTTGGTTAAAATCAATGGTTCATTCATTTGGTTATGGATTAACGCCGAGAATGAAGAAGAAAGTGAAAATTTAATTAAAATGTTCGTTGAACAAACTTCAAAATAACAAAAAAGGGGGACTTAATTAATCCCCCTATTTAATTTAGTATTTTTTAAAACATAAATTCTTCTCCGGATCATATACCATTTCAGTATTACCACCCTTAAATAAATTATGGATTAATTTATCGTAATTATCTACCAATTCCATATTATTGGCGGAATATCTATGTAAAACTTGTTTATTTCTGTAATTATATTCTTCAATATTTTTATCATGTTCAGATAAAATATAATTCAATTTCTTGGCCGCGTCTATCGTATCAGAACCTTCATAATAATAACCCAAATCTTTAACCAAAGGGGCGTTATGTAAAATCGGATAACCTAAATACGCCGCGTCCAAATATAAATAATTTAACGGATTTAATAATTGATGTGAAATTAATATATCAATATGTTGTGTTAATATGAAGGCCGTTTGATATCTCTTCTCCGCGGATAATTTACCATCTTTAAAAATATCAAAAGTTTTAATGATAGATAAAAATTCTTTATGTGTAGATACCGTATCTGAATTGGTAATCATCATTTTTTCAATTTTTTCTTTACCAATTCGTGTTCTATATGATTCCTCGGCGATCATAGTAGGTATTAAACCAAATTTAATTACATTTAAATTAGGTTCCATCGTACCCAATACCTTAGTTGTTTTAGTAGAATCGTATTTATAACCTTTTTTAAATCTTCCGTTTTTGAAACCTCTTTCAATATCAACCACCCCATCTAAAATGTATTGTTGATCCCAAACAAATGGTACCATAATCGCGTTAGTTCTATATAATGTCCGGTAAAACCCAGAATTAGTTTCGTGTTGTTGGGGTATATACCAAATTTCATCAAATGTTGTTTCATACTGAAATGGTTTTTCAACACTTTCTTTAAATAATATACTTTCAGCCGTTAAAATATAGTTATTACCACATTTATAAGATACAACTTTTTTATTAGGTTTAGATTTAAAATTTTCTAATAATTGATTATCTACTTGTGCCCCCATTACTATAATCATATCCATATCTTCATATTTTTCATCAAAGTGATAGATATCAACATTTTTTAAGTAATCAGGTTTCTTACTGAAATCTAATTTAGAAGTGTTTAAAATACAAACTTCATAGTTTTTTGTAGATTTTTTTAACAATTTTAATAAAATTAATACATTTAATTTTATCCCATTAGTCCAAATAGATTCATCATTACTTTTTAATCCTAGTGTAATCCCAATTTTTAATTTTTCCATATAATTTTTTATATATAAATATGTGATTCATAGGTAAAAATAAAGAATAATAAACAAAAAAAGACCCCAATATTTCTAAAGGGGTCTTTTAATTTATAGATTATAAGCGTACTTACTAGTATACACCATAAGCTCTTACTTTGAATCCAGTAAGTGGAGCTACTGTGAAAGTAACACCAGTTGTGTATCCAGAAGCATTAGCGTTGATTGTATAATCATCAGTTACACTTTGCAATAAACCGTTTAAGAATACTGATTCAGAACCAGATTTAACCGGGTTAGCAAATGTGAAGTTAGTTAATGTACCGTTAGGTGTACCAGAAACTGTAGTTTTTCTAGCATAAATACCATCAACATAACCTTTAGTTACTAATGTTAAATCGTCAAAACCAGCTAAAGTACTTGGTTGTGCACTCATTTTAGCTAAGAATCCGTTGAATGTAGTAGTTCCACTGAATTTAGTTTCACCTTGGAATTCACGGAAAGTAGTATTACCACTACCATCTTTAGCTGCACCAACAGTTTGTTTCAATCTGATTGTGTTATCAGCACTATTGATTTCAATAGTTTGACCATCAGTTGTCGGCATAGCTACTATTTCAGCATTTAATGACGCTTCAGCAGAAGTCGCACGAGAAGCTTCAGTAGAAATACTTGAACTCAATACAGTTTCAACTGAACCAGCACGAGAAGTCTCAATAGATACTCTATTAGTTAAAGATAACTCAGCAGAAGTTGCACGAGAAGTTTCAGTAGAAATACTTGAAGTCAATACAGTTTCAGCAGAAGTTGCACGAGAAGTCTCAATAGATACTCTTGTAGTTAAAGATAACTCAGCAGAAGTAGCACGAGAAGTTTCAACTGATAAACTAGATGTTAAAGATACTTCAGCAGAAGTTGCACGAGAAGTTTCAGTAGAAACCTTAGTATCTAAAGATAATTCAGCAGAAGTTGCGCGAGACTCTTCAAGATCTACATCAGAAATACGAGCAGAAATTTCAGTAGATAAATTAGCTTGGATTGAAGCTTCAACTGATTGAGCTCTAACTACTTCAGCAGATAAACTAGATGCAGCTGCATTAGATAAGTTAGTGATTGCATTATTGATGTCACCATCAGCACTTTGGAATGCACTAACTATTTCAGTTAATGAATCTAAAGCCGCAGAATCTACGTTAGATACGATGAAATCAATTTGGTTTTGTAATGATAAATCACCAGCAACTCTGTAAGATGCTTCAGCAGTTAAATCATTAGTCAATACCAACTCAGCACTCATAGCACGAGATTCTTCAGCATCGACATCAGCAATACGTGCAGAAACCTCAGCAGATAAGTTGTTAGTTAATACTAACTCAGCAGATTCAGCACGAGATTGTTCAGCGTCAACATCAGCGATACGTGCAGAAACCTCAGCAGATAAGTTGTTAGTTAATACTAACTCAGCACTCATAGCACGAGATTCTTCAGCATCTACATCAGCAATTCTATTAGAAACCTCAGTAGATAAATTGTTAGTTAATACTAATTCAGCAGATTGAGCGCGAGACTCTTCAGCATCTACATCGGCAATACGAGCAGAAACTTCAGTAGATAATGCATTAGTCAATACCAACTCAGCAGATTGAGCACGAGACTCCTCAGCATCTACATCAGCGATTCTGTTAGAAACCTCAGCAGATAAGTTATTAGTTAATACTAATTCAGCAGATTCAGCACGAGATTGTTCAGCGTCAACATCAGCAATACGTGCAGATACTTCAGCAGATAGATTATTAGTCAATACTAATTCAGCAGACTCAGCACGAGATTGTTCAGCATCTACATCAGCAATTCTATTTGAAATTTCAATACTTAATGTATTAGAAACTTCAGCGAATGAATCGATAGCGGTTAAATCAGTATTACTTATTAAATAAGAAACTTCATTAGAAAGTGCTACTTCTAAAGAATCTTCAGCAGATTGTGCTCTTGAAATTTCGGCTGATAAAGCATTAGTTAATACCAATTCAGCAGATTGAGCACGAGACTCTTCAGCATCAACGTCAGCGATACGAGCAGAAACCTCAGTAGATAAGTTGTTAGTTAATACTAACTCAGCACTCATAGCACGAGATTCTTCAGCATCTACATCAGCGATACGAGCAGAAACTTCAGCAGATAAGTTGTTAGTTAAGACTAACTCAGCACTCATAGCACGAGACTCTTCAGCATCAACGTCAGCGATACGAGCAGAAACCTCAGTAGATAAGTTATTAGTTAATACTAATTCAGCAGATTGAGCACGAGATTCTTCAGCATCTACATCAGCAATTCTGTTAGAAATTTCAGTAGATAAATTAGCTTGGATTGAAGCTTCAACTGATTGAGCTCTAACTACTTCAGCAGATAAACTAGATGCAGCTGCGTTAGATAAGTCAGTAATCGCATTATTAATATCACCATCAGCATTTTGGAATGCAGTTACGATTTCAGTTAATGAATCTAAAGCCGCAGGATCTACGTTAGATACGATGAAATCAATTTGGTTTTGTAATGATAAATCGCCAGCAACTCTATAAGATGCTTCAGCAGTTAAATTGTTAGTTAATACTAACTCAGCACTCATAGCACGAGATTCTTCAGCATCAACGTCAGCGATTCTGTTAGAAACTTCAGTTGATAATGCATTAGTTAATACTAACTCAGCAGATTCAGCACGAGATTGTTCAGCATCTACATCAGCAATTCTATTAGAAACTTCAATAGATAAATTGTTAGTCAATACCAACTCAGCACTCATAGCGCGAGATTCTTCTGCATCAACATCAGCAATTCTATTAGAAACTTCGATAGATAAATTGTTAGTTAATACTAATTCAGCACTCATAGCACGAGATTCTTCAGCATCAACATCAGCAATTCTATTAGAAACTTCAATAGATAAGTTATTAGTTAATACTAACTCAGCAGATTCAGCACGAGATTGTTCAGCATCAACATCAGCAATTCTATTAGAAACTTCGATAGATAAATTGTTAGTTAATACTAATTCAGCACTCATTGCGCGAGACTCTTCAGCATCTACATCAGCGATACGTGCAGAAACCTCAGTAGATAAGTTGTTAGTTAATACTAATTCAGCACTCATAGCACGAATTTCTTCTGCATCAACATCAGCAATTCTGTTAGATACTTCAGTAGATAATGCATTAGTTAATACCAATTCAGCAGATTGAGCACGAGACTCTTCAGCATCAACATCAGCGATACGTGCAGAAATTTCAGCAGATAATTCACCATCAATTTTACTTTCTAAAGAACTATCACCAGCAATTCTGTTAGATACTTCAGTAGATAAATTGTTAGTTAATACCAATTCAGCAGATTCAGCACGAGATTGTTCAGCGTCTACATCAGCAATTCTGTTAGAAATTTCAGTAGATAAATCATTAGTTAATACTAACTCAGCAGATTCAGCACGAGATTGTTCAGCGTCTACATCAGCGATTCTATTAGAAATCTCAGCAGATAAATTAGCTTGAATTGAAGCTTCAACCGATTGAGCTCTAACTACTTCAGCAGATAAACTAGTTGTAGCTGCATTAGATAAGTTAGTGATAGCATTATTAATGTTACCATCAGCATCTGTAAATGCAGTTACGATTTCAGTTAATGAATCTAAAGCGGCAGGATCTACGTTACTCTTAATGAAATTGATTTGATTTTGTAAATCAGTATCACCAGCAATACGTGCAGATTCTTCAGCGTTCACATCTGCAATTCTGTTAGAAATTTCAGCAGATAAGTCATTAGTTAATACTAATTCAGCAGATTCAGCGCGAGAAGTTTCTGTAGATACCTTTGCATTCAAAGATAACTCAGCAGAAGTTGCACGAGAAGTTTCTGTACTAAGATTAGTTGTTAATGTTTCGTCACCAGAGATTCTTGATGAAGTTTCAGCGGATAACGCAACATTTAGGTTTTGACCACTTTGTAACGTGATCGTTGGATTCGTCAGTATCAGGTCCGACTGTACGTCCAACACAATTTTTGTGTTTGCCATTCTATTTTTTTGGTTTAAAAAAATGTTATTTATTAGTCAATAAAAAAATAATAGTTTACTTATTATTATATAAGTAATTCTTTAAATTTTTAATGGCGTTTGTAAACGCAAGAGGTTCACATGAACCATTTTCTGATAAATATTCATTTACATTTATAAGTAAATTGGGTGTACTTTCAAAAATAAAATTAGATTTTGATTTTATTTTTTCTACGGTAAATTTAAACCCCTTCACTTTGAGATAGGCTGTTAAATATAGGTCTGATGTTAGATAAATGTTGTCACTAATATTCATACGTTTTTTTATATATAATAAATAGTTTGAAAATAGAAAAAAGTTATTTTTTTTTTTAATATTATCTATATCTGTAACTACATTTTATTTTCATATTAATTCTAGGTGGTATTAAAAAAATAATTTGATTATCTTCAATGACATAATCATTATCTTCACCAGAATCTTGTAGTACACCATTTAAATATATATGTTCACTATTAGTGATAGGTGTGTGTTCTAATGTAAATACTCTATTAATACTATCTATAACACCTAAAGGTGTTTCTTTATCACTATTGAAGACTTTATTGAAATCTAATTCGGACCAATCGGTTAATTCGAATGTCCATTCAATATTTTTAAGTTTATAATAAGTTTCACCACCATTAACTCCGACAATCATACCTGGTCGTCTTCGTTCGAATGAGATTGAATTTAAATCATTTAAAGTATTAACGTTTCTTAAACCATCAATACCATAAATGGGATCTATGACCGCATAGGTATCCTCTGTATCCATGGGACTTATGAATCCCATTATACCTACACCACCTATTAATTCAAATTCACCCATTCAATTACAAACTAATCACATAACCAAACGTCAACTTGTGCCCTAGTTGACACAAACGTTCTATAAATATTATAAATAATAGAATTCCCATATAAATCTACATTTGTTACTGTACCTTGTTCTACCATTGGAATCACAAATCCCGCACAACTTTCATTACTATTTCTAAATAATGTTGGTTGTGTGATAGTATTAGGTATCAAAATATAACCATAACCAACCTCTAAAGGAAGAGTAAGGTACATATTTCTCGCATCGTCAGTATCAATTTTATTTAAATATGTAAATCCTGAAATATTGAAAGAATTTGTCCTTAATTTTCCGTAATAAATTGAATTTGTCACTGGAGGTGGTGGGTTAGGAATATTTATTGGTTTAATTGTTACATTAGTTGATGTTTTAACATTTACTGTATCAATACCGGTATAATTGAAAGTATTAATTTCAAAATTACCATTTAATCTATTAAAATCGTCATTAATGATTAATTCCGTTGTACCCATAGTTTCACCAGATTTAATAGTGATTTGAGGGTTAACTTGAATTTGTGAACCATTTTTAACGTGTAATTTATTAGTAAAACTTAAATTTAAATCTGTATTTAACACAGTTTCAGTAAACGCACTGTATTTGGCGATGATCGAACCTTCTAAGTATTCGGCCATTACATGTAGATTTAAATTTCTTTGAGGGGTATTTATTGGTGTATGGAAATTAGAAGGTATGAAAGTATCTATACCATATCTATCCATATCGTAATAAAAATTACATCTTAATTTAGTTACATCCAATGGTTCTGAATAAAATCTAAATTTAGATATACCACCTATAAATGAACCGGCGAAATTTTCTTGTATCGGTAATTCAAAATCCTTATAATCTGTACCACCAAATGTTTTAGTTTCAATTAATCCTTGTGTACCACCACCTAAACTCATGGTATAAGGTACACCTAGTTGTTTTTCCGGATAATCGTCTAAACCTCTTGGTACCATTTCAATTACTGGTCTAACCCTATGTTTTAAATAACCATTCACAAAAAATGATAATTCACCGGGTCTAGGACAATATTGTTTATTTAATTCACTACAAGGACAATCCAATTCATCTTCTGGTACTGAATAATCGGCCTTATATCTAACCGCGACATGTGTCCACTTATCCGTAGGTACCATACCAGATAAAGAATAAGATTCTTCTACGGTATAACCGGTGACATATGTTCCGCCACTAGTTTTACAACAATCAATGGTTGAACCAGAACATTGACCACTAAAACTTAATTTTCTATACCCAATAGAACCATCATTTGTTATTCTAAATCCTATAATATTATCTACAATATCAGATATGTAATTTTTTTCTTGGTAATATTGATAAGAAGAAGATTTTTCACATGTATTACAAATATCACAAGAATCATCTACATTATCGTATCTACCATAAAACATAAATGGATTCATACCACTCATAGGGTCTGTACTAACCATAGGTGGTGATAATGTATGGGCGGTGTTTAAACAAGTTGTTAAACCAGTTTCACCAGAAAAAACATCCCAAAATTTATTTTCAGATCTTAAACCAATAGTATAAAAAATACCTTCATTATTGGGATAAACATCATTTAATATATTTTTTGGTGTAACTATATTACACCCTTCTCTTTTAATCCAAAATTCGGCCGTCCACCCTCTACTAAATTTATTAGGTAAAACTTGATAATCTATAACCGGATTAGGTTCTTCCGGTGGAGTTATTTGACAACCACAATCACAATTAATAGTTAAACAACAATCTTCATTAGTTTTACCTAAATTACGATCTAAAAATTTATTATCACTAATTGATTTAATAGGGTAATTTTCTAATTTATAAAATCCTTGATAAAATCCACCACAAAATTTACTATAATTACCACTTGTATCAGAACTATAACTAATGGGGTATGAATATGTCTGACCAGTAACTTTAGTCATAAAGAACCTAGAATCGCCACTACTTAAATATAAAGTTTCGCCAGTTAAATTGGGTACGAATCCGTTATCCACACCAGTTAAACCGATATCACATAATGTTAAACCACTTTTTGGTAAAATAGAATTTTTCCAAGTATCTAAACTATAAATAGTATTTCCGGTTAGAGTATTGATATCATTAAAATCAAATGTAACTAATAACGTATCACCAGATATTATATCATCACAATAGAGTGTACTATCATCATAACCATTTAAATCAGAACTTAACACTAAATCCCAATAGTTGGCGTTACTTAACTTTAATCTTAAATTTTTAAATATATAATTGTTTACTATACTCATAATTAGAATCCGTAATCTAAGTTAATTCTTCCCCAACCTGTGTTGGTTTTTATATACATATAACTATCATCCCAAGAAATTGTACCAACATCACCATTAGTATCTCCACTTGAAGAGGGTACATATGGTTGACTTATCACTAAATTTGGTACATAAACAGTATTACTTCTAGTGGCGTTAATATTACTACCACCTAAAATTACGGTATTATTTAGATTACTAATATCATGACTACCACCACCTATAATTGATGAATTATTTGAATTATAAATGTAATTATTATTACCAGTGTTAATAGAACTGTTGATTGAGGATCCTATATAATTTGTGTCACCACCTATAATTGATGAATCATCTGAACTGTATGTTATGTTATTAGTACTTCCACCTAATATGGTATTTCTTAAAGATTCTAAAATATGGTTACCTTCCCCACCAATAATAGAAGAACTGGTTGAAAAATTAATATCGTTACCAAATCCACTTATTATTGAAGAACTATCACCGTTTTTAATATAAGAATTAAATGAATGTATAAAAGAAGAGTTACCATCAACATAAACATTAAAACCACTAGAATGTGAATAATCACCGATAGCCTTACTTCTATAACCTTGTGCGTGTGAACCTAAACCATATGCGATATTAAAATAATCGTCATCAAAAATACCTTCAGCGTGTGAACCATTACCGAATGAAATATTACCTAATAAATTTGATGGGGGTAATGTAGTATCATAATAACAACCTTCGGCGTGAGAACCATAATTACAATATGAAAAAGGTATTAAATCTGGTTCTAGTAATGTAGTTAAATTACTAATGTATATATTATTATCATTTGGGAATCCTAAATCAGTGAATAAAGTTATAACTGTTCCAGATACTGAAGGACTTATTTCTTGATATGTGACATCATCAATAGTGTATTCATTAACTGAAACTAAAAAATTCTTATTAGTTTTAACATCACTAATAAATAAACTATCACCTGCCTCAAAATAAGGTGTTACATTACCATGGGTTGAATCTATTATGAACGTACTACTCGCACCAGAAACATAATCACATAACAAATAAACTAAATTACTAATATTATTAGCACCTTCTGCATGTGAATAATCACCGAAAGATTTAGATTGTAATCCTTCTGTATGTGAAGCAAAACCATACGTAGTTGTATTAGCACCTTCCGCATGAGACTCATCACCAACAGTTGATGTACCATAACCTTCGGCATGTGATGCATATCCATTTGTAGTTGTCGTATGACCTTCAGCATGTGAAACATCACCATTGGCTATTGTTTGTGTACCTTCAACGTGTGAACCTACACCATTGGCAATATTAGCATCCATATCATACAAATTACCTTCAGCATGTGAATTATCACCGAATGCGAAATTATTTTTACCTTCTGCGTGAGAATAATCACCAAAGGCTTTAGTATAATAACCAAATGCGTTACTTGATTGACCAGTTGCCGAACATGTTAAATTTTGGAATTGATCCCAAACATTTATCGGTGAACATCCATGTAGATTAGTTACCCATAAATCGGTTATACAATTACCACTAGTATTACCACTAAAACTACCTTGAGGTAACCATACGGCATCACCATCAGAATTTAACGCCGTTAAAACATAATTTGGTGTGGCATTTTCCGTAACAGTTAATCTATCAGTTTTAGTTCTACCTTTAATTTCATTCCAAGTAGTACTACCTGATTTTAAGTACCACCAAGGATAAGTTGTACCAGATAAATAATTTACCTCATTAGTATTGGTATAACCAGAAAATAATCCTGGAGAATATTCTACCAAACTTAATGGTTGTACATCAAATGATACACCACTAAAGTTAATATCAAATGAATTACCATCTACTATAGTTGTATAAGTCGGTACAAATACGGTTATATATTGAGTAATACCACTATTACTTGAGGTTATCGCCGATAAATACGGAATACCTAGTTCCATATTAGGGTCACTGAAATAAAAAGTAGTTGAACCAGTAGTACCGGTAAAACTATCATAACTTACGGGGGTATTAGAACTAGTTATCCCACTCGTAGTTGAATCCAATCCTAAAGGTAAATCTAAATAATCTGTACCTAATATAGTATATTGTTCTACATTGACAGATCCAGATAAAGTACCCGTAGTATTTTCATACTGTTTTATTTGATTTGAAAAATTAACTTTAGAATTAAAATTAGACATTGTTTAATGTGTTTTTTTTGATAAATATCTTTATCCCTATATTTATTATAATAAACTATTGATTCAATGAAAATTTTAAGTAAAAAAGATTTAAAGAAGGAATTTTACAAAAGTAAAATGATAAATAAAAAGAAAAAAGATGAAACATCTAACATCGAAGAATTAGTAGATGGTGGTGGATCATTAATTGATGGTGATGAGAATAGTAAACCAGAAAAAATAACTACAGGTTGGAATAATCCACAAACAAGTAGAGAATTTTCAAGGAAAACATCTCAAGGACCTAGATATTATTATAGTCCTAATTATGGTCATCAATATTACCGAGAAAGTGTTGAAGAAAAATCTGAATCAAAAAATATTTCTGAAAATAAAATGAAAAATATGATTGAAGACATTATGAGAAAAAGTTCTTATGATGACTATGATTTTGTTAGTAAATATGACGATTACGATGTTAAAGGTAGAACCGATAATATCCCTTTATTTAATGTATTAAAAGATAAATATCAAAAACCAATTTTGGCGAGAAAAACATTATTTTTAGGTGATTTATTACAAAAAGAAGTGGTTAGTGGTGAAGAAATCGCCATAATTATTAACCATCTATTAAATTCTGTGAATAATGTTGATATACCTAAAGAATATAAAGATGAATTAATCAGAAAAATTGAAAATGGCAAATTCAAAACTTCAAAATAAACGATATAAATTACCTAAAGAATTATCTGAAATAATTGGTTCTGAAGATATTTCTTATGAGTATTTAAAAAAAATAAAAAATCATTACGAAAATGAGGATCCAACATGTAAAAAATATGGTGGTGATCAAATGAAAAGTTTTGTTGAAAATAATTTAAAATCAGATAGAAATGGGATTAAATTAAAATCAAAAATTAAAAGTGAATTGGGGTTAGGTAATGGGTTTAAAAAAACTCATAGTAAAGATAAAAATAATCTTAATTTAAAAAATTCTGGTATTAAACCACCAAAAGTTGCAAATTCTTCTGATAGGATATTTAATGATGATGCTATCTACGAAGAAATAGAAAGAATAAAACATCTAATAATATACGAAAGTAAAATTTAAAACTATGGCAATTTCAAAATTAGAAGAAATAGGGAATGCAGAAAGAAATAAATTATTCCCCGGTAATATTTATAACAGTAGTGATGAAGCTAAAAATTACTCAGCTATACATCCTAATGCAATCGCACATGATCACGGCTCTGATGACCCTAGAGATTTAAAGGGTAAAGGTACTGGTATTTTTTTAGATACCAACCCAGATAAAGCTAAAGGTGCAGGTGGACACCATGATATTTATGGTTCGGATTTTGATATTGCTAGTGGTAGGATTAATAACCTTAAAGTCAATAAATTCAACCCAGAAAATCCATATACTTCACCATTAGTACCAAATAGTGTTGACCAATATATTAACGTTAAAAAATAAAAATTAAAATGAAACTTTACGAATCATTAAAAAGTCTTATATTAGAAGTTGTAAGTAGAGATCAAATTATCAATATCATGGATAATAGGACTATCTGTTCTTTAAATTATGATGATAATGAAGATCCGGGCGGAAAAGGAACTAGATGGATTGAAATTTATGCTTACGGAAGTTCTAAGGCTGGTAATGATGTGGTTAGGGTATACCAAATTGGGGGTGATACCAAAACGATACAGCCAGGTTGGAAGTTATTTAGAGTCGATAGGATGCTTAATTTAACTAAATTAAGCGGTAGATTTAATACCCCTAGACCTAAATTTAATGAAAACGGTGATAAAAGTATGGCGAATGTATATAAAATAATAAATTTTGAAAAACAGTTTACAAAAAGACAGTAATATGAGTAATTTAACAGAAAGTAAATTAGCCGCCCTTTTGAAAAATTCAAAGGCGATTATGAATAAAGTGGAAGAAAATAACTTTAAA
>JACCDX011897012.1_pt1 | contig 14212 bp, 14 predicted proteins | sample 7449681 | NCBI WGS metagenome assembly JACCDX01 (sample SAMN15323450, study PRJNA562643) | freshwater metagenome | isolation source: river surface water | place: USA:Blue River Watershed | collected 2017-08-18
AGCCATCTTCCTCTTGTAAATGAGCGTAATTTGTACTTCCAAGCATATGTGGATGAAACCCCCTGTAAGCTGGAATTGCACCAGCGCACTTGTTTGATTTGACAAAGTTCTTAAAGTGATTCCAGTCCCAATAGCACGTAAAGTCACAATAGTTAACAATTACCGGTTCATCGGCGTTTAGTAAGTGCTCAATTTGCTGTACAGCATAAATTGGGCCAAGTTTATGAGGTGCAATTTCAAAAACTTCGCCTGTTGGACATATTTTATTTAATATTTCCCGCATTTTAAAATCAGGATTTGCAAGGTGGTCAGCATTACATATAAATTTAAAATCTTTTTCGCCAGGAAACATCTCAACAACATGCTGTATTATTGGTTTTCCATCTACAATAATAAGAGGCTTAGGGTTTTTGTATCCGGCGCGACGAAAACGCTCACCGAATCCAGACATTGGGATAATAATTTGCATAGAAAGTTCTCAGATATTTGGATTTAATGGTAATCTTTATGGATATTCTACTTCAGCAGATTTAGCCTATTCTAGGCAAATAAATTTTTTATTTTTAAATATTGGAATCAAGTATGCTTCTATCAGTAATAATTCCTTGCTATAACGAAATAAATTCCATTGATCACATAATTGATGCAGTAATTAGCGCCCCTTATTCTAATAAAGAAATTATAGTGGTAGATGATTTCTCAACTGATGGCACACGTCAAAAACTTAAAACAAAAATTGAAAATTCAGGAAAAGTAAGTAAAGTTATCTATCATGATGTTAATCAAGGAAAGGGCGCTGCTCTAAGATCTGGTATTGCTGCGGCTACTGGCGATTTAGTTATTATTCAAGATGCCGATATGGAGTATGATCCAAATGAGTTTCCACGTTTAATCGAGCCTATTGTTAATAACAAGGCTGACGTTGTTTTCGGGTCTAGATTCTTGGGTGGCAATGCGCATCGGGTCCTATATTTTTGGCATAGAGTAGGCAATGGCTTTTTGACACTTATGTCTAATATGTTTACGAATCTTAATCTCACCGACATGGAGACATGTTACAAGGTATTTCGTCGCGAGATTATTCAGAAAATTGTTATCCAAGAAAATCGATTTGGTTTTGAGCCAGAGATCACTGCCAAGGTAGCAAAACTCAAATGTCGTATTTATGAGGTGGGTATTTCCTATTATGGGCGGACATACGACGAGGGTAAGAAAATAGGCTGGAAGGACGGCGTTAGAGCTATTTACTGTATCTTAAAATACAACTTGAGATAATGCGCATATTAAAGTATTTTTTTGTTGGCGGCTTTGCCGCAGCAGTTGATATTAGTCTTTTCTCACTATTTTCCATTGTCCTAGGGTTGCCTTGGATTCCAGTTTCGATATCAACTTTTGTGCTAGCTACTTTAATTAATTATTTTCTTTCTATTAAATTCGTATTTCAAAGTGGCATAAGACATAAACAAAAAATTGAAATTGCCGCAGTTTTCCTTGTAAGTGGGTTAGCTTTATTGGTCAATCAAATAATACTTTACGTAGCAATTGAATTATTTCATTGGCCCTTATTTCTTTCTAAAGTATTAGCCACGACAACCGTTTTCTTCTGGAATTATTTTGGGAGGAGTCGGTTAGTATTCTGACATAATTTATGTAATTTTTGATTAATTATATTGAGGCTCTGGTTAATAAAAAATTTGCCTTGCAAGTACAGATCGAGCTCGATGATAATCGTATTTCAGAAGCGTCGTGATGTAGTAATGGTTGCCTACCTGGTAAGCAAGGTATTTTGTAAATCTAAATGCTTTTCTTATTTATTCGTAGTTGTCGGTTGACATTGTTGAATTCGACTAAAATTATGAATTAGTTATAACTCAGTATGGTATATCTATCTGCCTGATATGAACTGTAAAGGATTTGATCGGTACGTACCCCACGGAGTATGGAGGGTTTATTAGGACTTGAATCTGTAACAAAAGGGTTCCAGTTCGTGTCATTTTCACAACTCCCTGGACTAAGCCTTCACCATATAAAGATTAGTGGATCCTTACTTATGTGGGCGTTTTAAGTCTTTACACCTTCAAAGTAATTTCTAACTAAGCTTGGCTTAGTGTTAGCATATCATGGGAAGATCTATCTCCAAATTTGACACTATTAACACTGTAGATTTCGATATCTAGTGCAAAACTTTCGCTATGAGAAAGAATGATTAAACTAAGCTTAGCGTTTGAGTACCTACTGTAATGATTATTCTTCAAGTTTATTAGCAAGATATAAAAGGAAATGCGCGCTACGCTGCTACATAACAAAACACACAGCCGAATTGGAATGTATCACTTGAATAATCTTCTTTGCATAGTCAAAACCCTATGCTGATGCACCGTGCGATGTTAAGATAACATGAATTTAATAACATAATGGTAAAAGCAATAATAAATGACATACAGGCTCGGCAATAAACACACCAATCCAGAGTCAATATTGTAAGAAGATTTTTGGGCTCGCCTTTACCCTCACCTCTGCTCAATAAAAATTTGATAGTAATAGCTATGTACAAAAAGCAACCATGTTTAACTGATATAAATTGTTCAATTTATTACAGAAGATTTTCATGTAGACTATCTGTAACTAGAAGTTATGCAGACGGTTGAAACTACTCTAATTTGGAGTAAGAAATGAATAGAAAAGTAACTTATGAATCACAAGATTCAAAACTATATCAACAAAGTCCATCAGAAATGACGGTAGGGAGTGTTAAATTACCAACAAAAAATACGAGAGTAATGAATGGTGAAGTATCTATATTAGAAATTTTTGATGATGAAAGGTATGCGAAGTTGGCTTACGAAAATCACCAAGTTTACAGCCAAAACAAACCTTATCCTCATATAGTTTTAGATGACTTTTTGCCAGATCAAACAGCAGAATTAATATAGAGCGAGTATCCTCAAGTTCAAAATATAACTTCTAATTTTAAGTATCACAACCATGACAATGCCTCAAGACACTTTTTAGAAGATACTCGATATTTTTCAACTAATCTAAAGTTGTTTTCTGCGGCAATTTCATCACGATCGTTCCTTCTTTTTTTAGAGACACTAACAGGTATCAAAGCGCTTATTCCTGATCCATATTTTATGGGTGGTGGAGCAATGATGACAGGAAATGGCGGATTTCTGAACGTTCACATTGATTTTAACTGGCACCAGAAATTACAAGCATGGCGTCGTTGTAATGTACTGTTTTATCTTACGAGAAACTGGAAGCCTGAATATGGTGGGAATTTAGAGTTGTGGTCTAAAGACGGTGGCGAAAAAATAAAAGAAGTCGAGCCGTTATTTAACAGAGTTGTAATTTTTAGTACAACATCTGAAAGCTATCACGGACAACCAGGGAAGATTCAGACCCCAAAAAATGTTTACCGAAATGTATTTTCCGCTTTCTACTATGCAACTGAAAAAAATGAAAAAATTGATTCAAGACCTCATTACACGAAATATAATGCTACCGATAACCGAGTGAACAACACGGCAGATTTTGAAACATCACCATACGCCGAGGGAATTACTGAGGATTTCTTGCGAAATGTTAAAAGATAGATTTAAACTCTTTGAGCAGGATAGAGTTTCGGGGCAGGTTGGATTAGGAACAATGATGATGGGTTGGCGATTAGGCCCTAAGGAGTCAGAAAAGGTTCTTTCGTTTGCTTATGAACATGGAATTGTCTTTATTGACACGTCTGTTAGCTATTCTAGAGGACTTTGTCACGAGATAATCTCCAAAGCTCTGACAAATTTAAAGTTAAAGAATCAATTTTACGTCGCAACGAAAGTCGGAGGAATTTCAGACGATAGTGACCCCCCTGAACACCGAGGATATTCCAAGAAAAATATTATTAGACAATGCGAATTATCCTTGTCTCAGTTAAAGCTTGAGTGTATTGATCTACTCCAGCTACATACCCCTCCCGACGATTCACAACATGACGACGTCATTGAGTCTCTCAGTATTCTTATGACTCAAGGCAAAATTAGAGATTATGGTATCTGTAATTACAATGAAATTAAGCTCAAAGAGTTTCTGACTTATGTCCGAGAGAATAATTTTCCAAATCCACTGACATGTCAATTTGAATACAACTTACTAAATTCAATAGAAAAAGCTCCAATTTTTAAGATTTTAGACTCGACATCTATAAAATCTTTAACGTGGGGACCATTGGCGGGAGGGTTATTAACTGATTGGTATTTGACTAACAGCATATTAATGCCAAACAGTCGCCTTGATATTAGCAGAGAGAGGGAGCAGAAAAATACTCTTCTCAATAAACCATCTACTAGAATTATTTTAAAAAAGTTAGAAACTTCTTGTTCAAATTTGAAAATTTCGGCACAAGTTTTTTCGCTACTTTGGATTCTTAAAAAAAATCCTAATAATCTTCCCCTCTTGGGGCCATCTTCAGTCGATCAATTGTTCGAATTAATTCACGGTATTAGCAATCTTGCTAATTTAGATCTTGAATATATTTCTTTCGATAGTGAACTCTAGAAAAGACAATCACAAATCTGCGAATTTTTATGTTCCTTGTAGCATAATAATAATTAAAACTATAGATTGCATATAAAAATTAGATATTGGGAACAAAAAATAGATTCTCAAATTCTACTTATTAGAATGTGGCCTCAATTTTCAATAAAGTTATATTAAATTAGTAGGATGAACTAGATCTTACTAAATTTATTGGGTTTTGACTCTTGATCACCCTCACAAAAAGCTTTTTTAATTGTGATTTCAATGTAAGTTAAAATTATCTGAACAAACACTATACTTTTATATTAAGAATAAAAAATACTATTTGAAGCTCGCTATACTTATTCCCACCTACAATGAATGTGAAAATATCCCCATTCTTTTACAAGGGATTATAGATGTTGCGTTGCTTGATAATTCAACTGAATTCAATGTCTATGTAATAGACGACTCTTCTCCAGATGGTACCTATGATGTTGTAAGGAATTTTAAAAAAAATATATTCCCTAATAATTTGTCGGTTGAAGTATTAAGCAGAGCTAAAAAAGAGGGATTAGGGAAAGCATATATATGGGGCTTTGATTTCATAAAGTCCCTAATTAATCTACCCGATTATATTTTGCAAATGGATGCCGACCTATCCCATGACCCATTATATTTACCCTCATTTATAGATGCCGCCAATATTGGAGCTGATTTTATTGTCGGCTCCCGCTACATATTGGGCGGTGCAATTCCAAAGAATTGGCCTCCTTATCGCAAATTTTTAAGTATCTATGGCAATTTGTTTACTAAAATAATGTTGAATAAAGAATTGTCTGACTATACCGGTGGCTTCAATATGTTTTCCATCTCCTTAATTCAAAAAATTGATTTGCAAAAACTTAATTTTTCTGGTTATGGCTTTCTCATCGTTTTTAAGTTAGAGGCACTTAGACTTAAAAGTAAATTAGTACAAATTCCTATCGTATTTGTTGATCGCAGCCTAGGCCAATCAAAAATGCCTTTGAATACTATATTTAAAAATTTTTTACTTGTGATTAAATTGCGTTTTTTTAATAATGAATAAATCATTACTTAAATATCGTCACTTTCTTTTTTTCTTACCACCCGTCTGCATATTCATTGCAATTTGTATTTTTGGCTGGCAAAAAACCTGGGACTTTCTTTTAGTCCCGAGTGTTATTCCCCCATTTTTTGATTTGAGAATTCTTTACGGTATCGCTCAATCCGTTGATGCAGGTTTAAACCCTCAGCTCTCAAATCCTTTTGACCCAAGCCAGAGGCTCCTTAATTACCCTCTTATTTGGATTCCTTTGGCGAAACATTTGGGATTTGCAAATGAAAATATTTTTTATATTTGGTCCGTTGGAATAGATTTTTTATATTTGTTATGTTGCTTTAAATTATTTAAATTATCAAATCCCTGCTGGGCTGTATTAATCATCTATTCGGGATCCTCATTATTGGCATTGGAAAGAGGTAATACTGATTTAATAATTTTTATTCTTATGTTTTTTTCAGCATTTGGCTCCATCTGGAGCCGAATGCTATTAATTCAAATAAGTGTTGCATTAAAGGTTTATCCAATTTTTTCATTAATCGCCCACTTTAAGAATCCCAAGAGTATGATTTTTGGTATTGTGCTTAGCTCTTTAATTCTTTATTTATATAAAGATCAATTAGCCATACTCCAAGCAAATACACAGATATCTTATGGGTTGAGTTACGGAACAGCAACCATCACAAATGGATTAGCGACGAAATTTCAAATTGATATTAATAAGTGGATTTTAAATATAATTTTTTTTGTTTCTGCTTTATATATTTATTCAAAATATAAGCATCTAATTAAATTTCATCTCATGCCCTCTCTAGAAATAAGACTATGTTTAATCGGGGCCAGTATTTATGTTGGAACATTTTTTTTTGCATCAAACTGGGACTATCGCTTGATTTTTTTAATTTTATGCCTACCTTTTATTTCTCAAATAAAAATGGGTAATTTAAAAAATTTACTTTTTGCAATTATTTTTTTAGCATGCAATCAACTTCTTCTTTACTTTCTCTTCGGAGCAGCTGGAGTAATCATTAATACCTTAATAAAATCACTTTGCTTTATTTTATGCTTAATATTTTTGTTTAATTTTAAGGCTGGTATTTTGAGGTATTTTTCAAAAAAATGACTTACGGTTATTAATTCATTGTTTCTACTGCTGTGCCGCTTGATACATTGTTAACAGTTTATACCGGCACATACTTTACAGTTTTGGCATAGGAGTGACCACTCTATGCCGTTGAATGAAAGTGCGTTGATGGGCGAAAAGCTCCGGTTTTGTCACCTTAGATTATGGGAAGATTGCCTCTTATGTGCCGGGTTTTGCATTTCCCGATATGCTGGGCATAAGGTCATTGAGCGTTATAGAGACAGTGGTTTAGAAGTTTTAGCGACCGCTTCAGAAAGTTTTTTTGATAGGCCAACCGCTTGCCCTTTCAGGTCGAGCTTTTGATCGTCGGGCTCAAAACGAGTTCCCCGCCTGAGGTGCTCCTAAACTCCGTGAGTGCATTCACACGCACTACCCGGGCGCGGGCATTTTCTGCTAAAAGTGCAGTACACGCAGTACTCAATTGCCATGGCTTAGCCAAGAAGAAACAGGTTCGCCGCCATCCCAAACTCGCGGGTACCAACCTATCGGATCCCGTTAGCTCAATACCCTTTGATGTGTCGATTATAAGGGTGAGTTTATTTTGGTAATAAGCAAAATTGTTATCCCTTAACCGTAATGGACATTGCCTCCCGCTTCTTCCTTTTCTGAGAGAGCTAAGAGAACACCTGGGAAGCACAGGTTTTTACCGCTTTTGAATAACTTCCTTAAGGAGTTTGGGCGCCGGGCAATATCTGCTCCGACAATGCTGTATCGTTTGCCTGTGCGAATGCCCCGTATGGCTTAAGTAGCCTATCCGTCTGGTGGCTATGCTTAGGAATTGGCATTGAGCGCATTAAGCCCGGCAACCTCCAAAAAACACTTTTGCAACAGCAAGATAAGTATGAAGACTTTATCTATGAATATATCTACGAGCGAGTTCATCAATCTTTGGAGATCAAAAACCGGTACAGCTCTCCGCTCCATTGACCCGGAAAGATGAAGGGCTACCGGATGTGAGTTACTCCTTCCACGATAAAACCGTCACCTTGATCAACTACGGGCAGATTCGTTTGGATGGGAAGAAGATTTGCTTTACGGTGTTCGCTGGCTATGACGTAGGCCCTCGGCAAGTTAATTACGACGAATGGTTGGTCAGTTTTATGGATTACGATCTAGGGTACTTTGATTTGGTCTCAAATCACTTGGGATGTGAACGGTAAAAGTGTAAACCATGTGCTCGGTACGGACTGTAAAGGATGTGATCAGTGCGTACCCTTACAGCTTGGTGGGTCGGGCGAGACTCGAACTCGCGACCAACGGATTAAAAGTCCGCTGCTCTACCGACTGAGCTACCGACCCAGTATGGTGTTACTAGATTCAAAACTGAAAAAGCAAGGAATTCACCAAGCTTGAAATCTAGTTTAAATTCATTACTTAAACAAAACGAGGATTATAGCAAGATGTTTGAAGTCTACTGGCGATCCGCGATTGGGGCTTGCAGTTTTGCCTACCCCCTCCGTTACCCACGGCGGGCTATAGGCGGGTTTTTGGCAAAGTAATCCTTGATACCCGTCAAAATCGCTTCCGCAATTTGGTTTTGATAGGTCTCATCGTTGAGCTTTTTCTCCTCTTGGGGGTTGCTGATAAACGCTGTCTCAATCAGGATCGAGGGAATGTCGGGGGCTTTTAAGACCGCAAATCCAGCTTGTTCCACGCGGTTCTTGTGGAGCGGTGCAAAGTTGCCAATATTGCGTAAGACCGAGTTACCCACTTGCAAGGAGTTGTTGATTTGCGCCGTGGTTGACATATCGAGGAGTAGGTGTGCGATTTGCTTATCCTTGGTTTTGATGTTGATGCCACCGATGAGATCGGAGGCATTTTCTTTATTTGCCATCCAGCGGGCAGCTGAACTCGTAGCTCCCTGTTGCGAGAGGGCAAACACCGAAGCCCCTTTGGCATGGGGTTGAATAAACGCGTCTGCATGAATCGAGATAAAGAGGTCCGCTTCCACTTGCTGTGCTTTAAGAACGCGGCGATGTAGGGGTACAAAGTAATCGCCATCGCGAGTTAAGAAGGGGCGCATCGCATTTTCTTGATCAATCTTGTACTTTAAGCGGTTGGCGATTAAAAGCACAATATTTTTTTCATATGAGCCTCGCGCACCAATGGCACCAGGATCCTCGCCCCCGTGACCGGGATCGATTGCTACGGTAATTAAACGCTTAAAAGGGATGCGTTGGGTGTTGGACTCTCTTGTAATTTGTTGGTTTGTACCAGGGCTGCCCTTTTTACCGGGGGCCGTATCTTTTTTGGCAAAGGCGGCGATTGGATCTTCTTCAGTAGCTGCCCCTTTTTGATTCTTCGCCTGTTCTTCTGCAAGCAACCTCTCTTTTCTGGCGGATTCTTTCACGAGTTGCATCAGCGGATCGGGTGGGGCGGTGGGATAGAGATCAAAGATCAAGCGGAACTGATACTCGGCAATGGGATCGAGTGTGAAGAGCTGGGGTTTCACGGCTTCTTTGAGATCAAACACAAGCCGTACCACGGTGGGTTGGAATTGCCCCACCCGAATTTGAGCTACATAGGGATCATTGGGCTTAACCCTGGCTACTAGATCCCGAAGCATTGGATTGAGTTCTAGGCCGTCAATATCAATCACTAAGCGATCGGGTCCTGTGAGGAGTTGATGAGAGATCGGCAGGGCCTTATCTGACTCTAAAGTAATGCGGGTGTAGTCCTCTGAGGGCCAAATCCTCACGCCAATGAGTTTTGAACCCGTATTGGCGTGCACTATTTCACTTTCAGTTATAAGTACATACAGGACCCCCAAGGCGCCCATGGATTGAAGCCCTTTTTGGAGAGCGCGGCGGCGGATGGGGTTCATTGACTTCGTTATCTTAATTATTTAGCGTGCTAATTAATTGAAGGAGAGCTTCTCCCTTTGTTGTCTTTGCTTCAACCTCAACCCTTCTAGCTAGTCCGGATTCATTATGTTGTGGATATATGAGGGTAATCGCAAGATCCATGGTGGGAAGGGTGTATTTCGCCTTTTGGGGCCATTCGATGATGCACAGCGTCGGGCACTCGGACTGGGTAAGGCGTTCCAAAAGCCCAGCCTCAACCAACTCTTGTGGGCTTTGCATACGGTAGAGATCAAAGTGAAAAATGTGAAGCACTTCGTTAGGTAAATCCAAAATATGCTCTTCACACAGACTGTAGGTCGGGCTTTTGACTTTACCCTGATAGCCCATGGCGTGCAACAGGTAGCGCGTGGCGGTGGTTTTGCCGGTCCCCAGATCGCCATCGAGGCTCATAAAGAGCGATTGGGGCTTATTGGGGCAGGAGTGATAAAACGCAACAATTGCGTTAGAGAGCATCTGTACTGCCTTTGCAGTCGCCATCTCATCTTTACAATGTATCGTATGGTTTATTGCCAAGCGCGTCATGACCTCGTGTGTTCAGACTCATTTAGGAATGGATTCTAAATAGACTATGCATTCTTACGTATTTTCGCAAGAATTGCACACCCAGTGGGGTGAGCTACGTGCCTGGCTGAATACCCGTGCCAAGGAGTTAGGCTTTTTGCAAGTGCGCATTACTGATATCGATGTGAGTTATGCCCATCCTTATTTAGTGGAGTGGTTAGAGGATGGTCGTCATGGCCAGATGACTTACATGGAGCGTCATCAGGAGCTTCGCGCTGATCCCAGTCTATTGAAGATAGGTGCGATTCGTAGCATTTGCCTCGCCATGCCCTATTTGAGTGAGGAGTGCTCCTCTTCGATAGAGGAATTTCTGGGGCATGAAAAAGAACGTCTATTCCAGAGTGATCAAGCCATCGTTTCAATCTACGCTAGGGGACGAGATTATCACAAGGTGATTCGTTCTCGACTGCATACTTTTGCGACTGAGCTTGAGGAAAAATTCCAAGCGATATTGGAAAGATTAGATAATTCCTCAACAGCGACAAATGAAACCATACAATACCGGGTCTTTACCGATTCTGCGCCGCTCATGGAAGTCGAGTTGGCGCGTAAGGCCGGCTTAGGTTGGCGCGGTAAACATACCTTGCTACTTAATCGTGAGTCTGGATCTTTTTTCTTTTTAGGTGAAATCTTAATTAACCTACCGCTACCCATCGATGAGCCTGTGGAGGCCCATTGTGGTTCGTGTCAGGCGTGCATTAATATTTGTCCCACACAAGCGATTACGGCCCCATATCAACTTGATGCTAGACGCTGCATTTCGTATTTAACGATTGAGCATCGCGATGCGATACCTGTTGAATTTCGTCGTGCGATCGGCAATCGTATCTATGGTTGCGATGATTGCCAACTCGTATGCCCTTGGAATAAATATGCCCAGCTCTCGGCCGTGCCAGATTTTTTTGAACGAAATCACTTGGGAAGCGCATCACTATTGGAGCTCTGGGGCTGGAGCGAAGTGCAATTTAGGGAGCGCCATGCGGGTAGCGCAATTTTGCGCATTGGCTATGAGCGCTGGCGACGAAACCTGGCTGTGGCCTTGGGTAACACTTTGGCATCGAATCTCGATAATCAAATTAAGAGAGAAATCGTTTGGCAGTTACAACGGGCGCTACAAAACGCAAGTCCCTTGGTCGCCGAGCATATCACCTGGGCCCTATACCAAGGTACCGAAGGGTTGGACCGCTAAAATAACGGTTATTCATGATGAGTATTCCACCCACCGACCCAAACAATTCATCTAAGCACCGTACAGAGCGCACAGGCGATCGTGTCGCCACTGAGATGGATTCGCTTGAGTCGCATCAGTCAGAGATTGATGTATTGACCCATTCAGCAGCGACTACTCGCTTTGCTAGCACGCACGATGCATTTTGGAGTGGGGTGCACGATGGCCGCGGTGCGCCGGCGATGGTGCTCTTTGCAGGCATGGTTGGCTTTGGGGCGATGGGGCGTACTGACGGTTTTGATCTGTGGTTTACCTCAGCAACAAGTTTTTTGATGTTCGCGCTCCCCGGGCAGATTGTGATGCTTGAGATGATTTTGGTAGGCGCCTCATCACTCACCATTACGCTCGCAACCACACTCACTGCGACGCGCTTTGTGACTATGACCGCGACCCTTTTTCCGATGCTGCATGAGCGCGATCGCAATAGGGCGCTGTATGCCAAAGTGCATCTTCTAGCGATGACTGCATGGGCAGTTTCTTTGAAAGAGTTTTCAACAATTGAGCCCAAACACCGCTTAAGTTATTTTGTAGGGCTCGGGCTTTTATGCTGGTTAATTTCGGTACCTGGAACGATTGTGGGATTTTTAATTGCTGGTTCGGTACCTGTATCGATTACGCTAGGGCTCATTTTTATTAATCCCCTCTTTTTTCTACTCACCTTTACCGAGATTAAGGTGAGCGGCTATCGCTTAGCCATTCTTTTAGGCAGTATTGTTGGTCCTATTTTTTATTTAATTGATCGCGATACAAGTCTATTAACGGCTGGACTCATTGGCGGTACTTTAGCCTACTGGATTGATCGGCGTTGGATCAGGCGTTATGAGCGAAAGGCCTCTGCATGAGTGTGACAGCTTCCCTTACCCAAAACTTGGAGGCCGTGTTTGCTATTCAGCAAGGCTGGGATGCATGGTTTGTTCTCGTTGCCGTATCGCTAGGAACTTATGTCTGCCGAGCAGTGGGGGTAATGCTCTCTGGGCAGGTGAGTCAAGATAGTGAGTTCTTTCGGTGGCTCTCGGCAGTGACCTATGCGATGGTGGCAGCGCTTACAATTCGATTGATTTTTTTACCGATTGGACTTTTGGCAACTGTACCGATACATCTTCGGATTTTGGTTTGCGTGCTAGCGTTGGCAGTGATGATTTCAAACCCCAATCGACGCTTGGTGCCAGCGCTTTTAACGGGTACCTTGCTTATGGTAAGTATTGGAGTCATTAACCCATAAAATTTACTTAGATCAATAGCTTAGTAACTAGGATTAGTCAAACGATTCTATTACACTTTACAATGTTAGTGTCTAAAGGAAGTAATAATTTGAACTGGTATTTAATTTTTACTAAACCCCGCGAGGAGTATCGAGCTCTTGAGAACCTTAAACTTCAGGGGTTTGAGTGTTATCTGCCGCTTCTTTTATCAGAGACTATATCTTCAGGTGTCTTTACGATCCAGCCTAAACCTCTTTTTCCTCGCTATCTATTCATTCGCTTGGGGCACGATCAAGACTCTAAAAGTTGGTCGCCTATTCGTTCAACCAAAGGTGTGAGCAAATTAGTTACTTTCGGAACGCAACCAGCGAAAGTTCATGATGAGCTAGTAATCTCTTTAAAAAAGTATGAATCGAATTTGCAAAAAGCACCACAAAAGTTATTTGTTGCCGGTGAGCAGGTGCGCATAGTAGATGGACTATTTGCGGGTCTCGAGGGCATCTACCAGATGAATGATGGAGATCGCCGCGTTATGGTTTTGATTGAGATGCTAAGTAAGCCTGTGGGGGTTCGTATGGCTCCAACCAGTATTCGTAAATTAGCATAAGCCTCTAGCATCAACTGTTCCAGTATTAAAAATTACTTTCTAATCTGGCATAGCTTATGCGCCATATAAATGGCGATTGAGTATTTGTGCGATGTGCAATGCATTTTTCTGAGCCCCATCAGCAATTTGGTGGCGACAGCTGGTGCCATCGGCGACCACCATCGCATTTGCTTGCTTACGGATGGCGGGTAACAAACTTAGTTCCGCCATTTGTTTGGAAGCCTCGATATGCTCCACCTCATACCCGAAGCTGCCTGCCATGCCACAGCACGACGATTCAATCAGTTGTGGGTTGGCATTGGGAATCAGTTTCAGTAATTCAAGGGCGGGACTCACGGCTGCAAAGGCTTTTTGATGACAATGACCGTGCACCAGAATTGGCTGAGTGGCCTCTTTGAAGTTAGGCACAAACCGATTGGCTTGATGTTCACTAGCTAAAAACTCTTCAAGGAGTTGGGCATGCCTACTCACCACTTGCGCAGCTTCACCCAAGCCCATGGTGAGCGCTTCATCGCGTAGCGTAAATAAGCAAGAGGGCTCTAAACCCACAATTCCTATTCCCTCTTTTGCATAGGGTACTAAGTGATGAATGAGAGCCGAGAGTCTTGCCTTTGCTTCACTCACCATCCCAGAGGCTAGGTAGGTACGACCACAGCAAAGTGGCATTTGTTCATCTTGATCTTTTGTGGGTTGCGCCACATGAATCGCGTACCCCGACTTTTGCAAGAGTGTCAGCGCGGCTTGCAAGTTTTCGTTCTCAAAATAGGCATTAAAGGTATCGGCAAAAAGGACGACGCGCTTGTCACTTTTGGCGAGCTCCTCGGGCGTTGTAAAAGGCAGGGGTGCTTGATTCCAAAAATGCTTGCTTTTCCACACCGGCAAGGAGCGCTGGGCACTAATTCCGGTAAACCACTCCTGGATCTTGGCTAAGAGTGGGATATGGTTACGTAAATTCATGAGCGCTGGCAAACCAGGAATACGCGTAATGATGGGGGCGTAGTTGGGCAGGTGAGCGA
>JACCDX010542024.1_pt1 | contig 14210 bp, 15 predicted proteins | sample 7449681 | NCBI WGS metagenome assembly JACCDX01 (sample SAMN15323450, study PRJNA562643) | freshwater metagenome | isolation source: river surface water | place: USA:Blue River Watershed | collected 2017-08-18
ACGAGCATGAAAGACCATTTTTTGAGGCATTTCAGCTTGGCTTTGGTTCGGTTGAAGCAGATGTGTATGCGGTGAATGGCGAATTATTGGTAGGACACGAGCGTTCTCAACTTAGCTTGAATCGCAATTTAAAAGATCTATATATCGATCCCATTATTCGGGTTTTGAAGGCAAATAAAGAGGGTAATTTCCATCAACTATTGATTGACCCAAAAACCTCCTCAGATTCTACTTTGCCATTGATTATTGCGGCTTTGAAGCCGCATTCTGAGATTCTGATGCGGAAAAACTTTCGTATTGTCATTTCAGGCAATCGCCCAAAACCATCCCAATACATCGAATCCCCTGCTTGGATCACCTTTGATGGCCGCTCTGACGAAACATTTCCTACGAATAAAGTGGTGTTAGAAAGTGAATCTATGTTCAAATTTGGCTTTTGGAATGGTCAGGGTCCCATCCCGGCTAATCTAAAGGAAAAATTAAAATCCTACGTAGGTAAAGTCCATGCAAATGGTCGAAAAGTGCGCTTGTGGGCCACGCCAGATACCTTATTAGGATTTCAAGCGCTACTTGATATCGGGGTGGATTATATCGGTACCGATAAGCTGACACTATTAGCTGATTATTTAAAATTTAGCGAGAGTAAATAAACTGGTAATGAGGCTTTTAATTAAAAACCTCTACTATGACTTCAAGACGCGAATTTCTAGCCTTAACGCTGGCAACTACACTACCCATTTCTTCTCTTTTCGCTGCCAATAAATCCTATTCTTTAGGTTATTCCTCCATCACTTGGAGTGGGCAGGATGAGCAAGCGATTAAAGATATCGCTAGTTTAGGCTTTAAGGGTATTCAATTACGTGCGAACACCTTCTCGAAATACGGAGAAAACCCTGCTGCATTAAAGGCGCTTATTGATCAATCAGGCTTGCAATTATGTATGTTTTCGAGTGGAAATGTGGAGATTGATCCAGCTAAAGTAGACGCTTCTATTGCTCAGCATGTGAAGCACGCGAATTTTGTGAAGGCATTAGGTGGAACTTCCATTCAATTGACGAATTCTTTACGAAAGAAAGGCGTAAAGCCGGAGGAGAAGGACTTGATTCGTTTAGCTGAGGTAATGAACGAAATCGGTGCTAAAACGAAGGAAATAGGTATCCAAGCGACCTACCATAATCACATGGATCAGTTCGGAGAAACGCCAGAAGAGGTGGAGTTGTTAGTTCAACATATGGATCCCTCTAAGATTAAATTATTGTTAGATGTTGCCCATTATTTCCAAGGGGGAGGGAATCCAGCAGAGGCGGTATTGAAATACAAAAAGGTATTGCATGCTCTTCACGTAAAAGATGTACGCCAAACCGAGCCTCGCTATCGTTTCGTGGAATTAGGCCAAGGAAAAGTGAATTTAGAGGAATTGTTCGCTAATTTAGATAAGATTAAATTTAAGGGCTTTGCCATCGTGGAATTAGATGCCGTACCCGATGCCGGTAAAACACCTTTTTCGTGTGCAGAAACCAGTAAGGAATTTTTAAAGACTAGAATTCAATATCCTTTTTCTTAAATTGCAGCCTAATCTAACATCAAATGGCGAGTAAAAAGGATCCGGCAATTGGATTTATCTTCATCACACTTTTAATTGACGTCTTAGGAATAGGCCTGATTATCCCAGTTCTGCCTACCTTAATCAAAGGTTTTGTAGGGGGAGATATTTCCGTGGCTTCTCAATATGCCGGTTGGTTGATGGCTTCATATGCCATTATGCAGTTTTTGTTTTCCCCTATTTTAGGTGGTCTGTCCGACCAAGTGGGTCGCCGCCCAGTGATTTTAGCCTCCCTATTCGGGTTTACTATTGATTATTTAGTCTTAGCCTTTGCACCCAATATCGTGTGGCTTTTTATTGGTCGGATCATGTCAGGTATAACAGGGGCTAGTTTTACCACAGCTCAGGCCTATATTGCCGATGTATCGAAACCGGAGGATCGGGCTAAGAATTTTGGGGTTGTAGGTGCTGCTTTTGGGGTAGGATTTATCTTAGGACCTGCAATAGGTGGCCTTTTAGCATCTTATGGAGACCGCATCCCTTTCTTTGCAGCAGCAGCTTTAACGCTAATCAATGGTATTTACGGCTATTTTATTTTGCCTGAATCACTTGCAAAATCAAATCGCCGTCCGTTCGATATCAAGCGTGCAAACCCGCTAGGTTCTTTAAAGAATTTGACAAAATACCCGGTTATTGCCGGCCTAGTGGGTGGATTTTTCTGCTTACAATTAGCCGGTCAAGTGCATCCAAGTACGTGGTCTTATTTTACGATGAAGGTTTTTGGCTGGACTCCAGATCAAGTGGGTTATTCTTTAGCCTTTGTGGGTCTAATTGTAGCTATCGTTCAAGGTGGATTAGCGCGTGTTATTATGCCCAAACTGGGGGAGATAAAAGCGATCTCTTACGGTCTTTTGCTGTATGGGATAGGCTTTTTTATGTTCGCCTATGCCACGAAGTCGTGGATGATGTATGCCTTTATGATTCCTTTTGGACTAGGTGGAATTGCGGGTCCCGCGCTTCAAAGTTTAATTACCCAGCAAGTGGGGGCAAATGAACAAGGGGAATTGCAAGGAGGATTAACCAGTTTACAGTCAATTACAACGATTTTTGGGCCTTTGTTAGCGTCTAATTTGTTCGCCTATTTTGCTTCTGAAAAAGCCCCAATTGTATTTCCTGGTGCCGCCTTCTTTATGGCTGCTATTTTAGTTTTAATCGGTTGGTTCATTGTAATGAGATCAATTCCGAAGAAATCTCAATAAATTCCCTATTTTTGGACAAATTAAACCCCTATAAAATGAAAACAATGATCAAATCGATCTGCCTAGTGGCGGGTATGCTAGTAGCTTCGGTTGCCTCAGCACAATCAACAGAAGAAATTTTGGCGAAACACGAAGCTGCGATGGGTGGCTTGGATAAATGGGCTACCGTAAAAACAGCGGTGTTAAAGAATAAATTCTCAGTTCAGGGGATGGATATCGAAAGTAAAACATCTTTAGTGGTAGGAAAATCTTTCCGTACGGAGATCGAAGTGATGGGAAATAAAATCATTACGGTGATTGATGGTGACAAAGGTTGGATGAATCGCCCAGCGATGATGGGAGGAACGGGTTCACCGGAAGATATGCCAGCTGAACAAGTAAAAATGGCTGCTTCACAGAAAGTACTAGGCTCTATTTTGACTTCTGCGAAGAGCGATGGCTACAAAATTGAATTAGTCTCTAAAGAAAAATTAGACGGTGCTGATGTGTATCTTTTAACAGTAACTAAGCCATCTGGTGAAGATAGCAAGGTATATGTTTCTACTGCGACTAATTATGTGGTGAAAACTCAAGCTAAAGTGAATGTCAATGGACAGGAAGTAGATTCAGAAGTGAATTTCTCTAACTACAAGATGGTCAATGGTCTAGCTTTCCCTCATACCGTTGAAACACCTAGCCCAATGGGTGGTACTATGACAGTGGAAACGGTTTCAGTAGAAATTAATCCAACAATTGATCCTGTGATCTTTGCTAAACCTAGCAAATAAAATCGGATGAATGAATTAAAAAAGGGCTTCAGAAATGAAGCCCTTTTTTTAGGGTAAAAATTGTTGAATGTGATTTCGAGCGCTTCGAATTGCTTTATCAATATCCTCCTCAGAACCTTCGTAGGCCTTATCTTCGACCTCAATGACGATAGGACCTCTATAGCGTACATCATTCAAGGCAGAAATGAATTTTCCCCATTGAATATCTCCTAAACCTGGTATTTTAGGCGAATGGTATTCTAATGGATTCGCTAAAATGCCCACGCGATTTAATTTCTCTGGATATACTTTCACATCCTTCAAGTGCACATGGTGGATCCGATCAGCATAATGATAGATAGGGTAGGTATAGTCCATCATTTGGAACACCATATGAGATGGATCATAATTTAGGCCAAAATTCGCCGATGGAATAATCGTAAACAACTCATCCCAGACTTTAGGAGTAGTCATTAAATTCTTTCCACCCGGCCACTCGTCATCCGTAAAAAACATAGGACAGTTCTCAATGCCTATTTTAATCTGTAAAGAATCAGCTAAGGCGATAATCTCCGGCCAAACCTCTGTAAATCGTCCCACATTATAGGCCACATTCTTTGTGTAATCTCGTCCTACGAAGGTATTTACACGTTCAATACCTAAAACCGCCGCCGCTTTTATAAGCTTCTTGATATGCTCTCGGTAAAAAGCCGCCTGAGTCTCATCAGGATCCAATGGGTTCGGATAATACCCTAGTGCTGAGACCTTTACTGGATGAATTTCTAATTGAGCTTTCAGCTCAAGTAATTCTGTAGCTGATAATTGATCCACCGCGATGTGCGAAACGCCCGCATAGCGACGCGCATCGCTAGAGGAAGATGGCCAGCACATAACCTCTACGCAGGCAAAATGCTGTTGATGTGCATAATCCAAAACCTCAAAAAGGCTTTTATTAGGCAAAATGGCTGAGACAAAACCTAAGTCTAACATCTTATTTCATTTTGTGTAAACCGTAAAAAAGCGCTAAAGATCCCGATGCAATCCATAGACCCACGGCCTCTCTCGCTAATTCTTGGTTATGTGTTTTCATGCTTAATCCGTCTGTTAAAAATCCTTCCCAGGCGGTCATTTCCATCCATAATTGTAATCCTGCAAAAAAGGAGAGGCAAAATAAGACAAGCAAAAGTTCCGGATTAGTCTTTCCTCTCATCGCTTGAATAGACGTATAAACAGCTGTAGCATAGACGGGTACCCAGAGTACTGGATCTGGGTCATTCAATTGCCAATAGGTGAATAAGGTAAAGGCTAGGCCGAAAATTCCACCTAAGATAAATTGGGCGTTTCTGATCATCGATTGCATAGGTTTTTAACTGCCTCGGCAGCGCCTGGGTAGTTTAGTTTTTGGGCCTGCTGGAAAGCAAGACAGGCTTTATCGTTTTGATCCGATTTGATGTAGGATAAGCCTAAAGCATAATAGGCCTTGCCAAAATTTGGATTAATCTCAGCTGCCTTGGCAAAATCAGCTATCGCTGCCGGATAATTTTCCTCTTGAAATAAAATATTTCCGCGGTTATAATAGGCATTGATTTCTTTTGGTGACCGTTTAATGGCCTCGCTGAAATCAACTTTTGCCTCTGCGGGCTTAGCTAGAGCTGCTTGTATGATACCTCTTTGCAGATAACCAGCTGCTGAATCAGGTTGTGCTGCGATAGCTCGGTTCGTGGGTGCTAGTGATTTATCCCAAACGCCTTGTTCCATCAATACGGCCCCTAAATTCAATTGTGCGGTATATAAGGACGGTTTTAATTCAATCGCTTTTCGGTAAGCGGCTTCTGCTTCCGGATAGTTTTTTTCTTGAAATAAAATGACGCCTCTCAAATTATAGGCCTCAGCTAATCCTGGATTTTTCTCTAGGGCTTTTTCCAACGCTTCTTTCGCTGAAACACTTTCTCCTTTGCCAAAGCGCGTCTTCGCTTCCTCTAACCAGGCCTCACCTGAAGTGGAACATGCCCACATAAATACCAGGCTCAAAAATAGAATCGATTTTTTCATTGTTTAAAGTTAAGTGCCGATTCCAAAAAAACGATATATATTTTGAAAAAAGCTGCTTTTTTGTCATCTTTGTGACGGCAAATTACCAGCTCCCGCTGAATCCCCCAGGTCTTGATCGAAGCAAGGGTAGGTCGGTCGTAGCGGTGAATTTGCCATTTTTTTGTTATAAAAATCTGACCTATGAAATTTTTTATCGACACAGCTAATTTAGCTCAAATCAAGGAAGCACAAGATTTAGGTGTTTTGGACGGCGTTACGACTAACCCATCCTTAATGGCTAAAGAAGGAATCACCGGAAAGGACAACGTTTTACGTCATTACAAAGCAATTTGTGATATCGTGGATGGCGATGTTTCTGCGGAGGTAATTGCGACTGATTATGAAGGAATGATTCGCGAAGGCGAAGAATTAGCGGAGCTGGACGATAAAATCGTAGTTAAGATTCCTATGATCAAGGACGGTATTAAGGCCTTGAAATATTTTTCAGAAAGAGGGATTAAAACGAATTGCACCTTGGTATTTTCAGCTGGTCAAGCTTTGCTTGCGGCTAAAGCAGGTGCAACGTATGTTTCCCCTTTCATCGGTCGTTTAGATGACATTTCATTCGACGGAATTGAATTGATTGAGCAAATTCGTTTAATCTATGACAATTACGAGTTTGATACCCAAATCTTAGCGGCCTCTGTTCGTCACCCCATGCACATTATCAAATGCGCTGAAGCAGCAGCTGATGTGATGACAGGTCCTTTGTCTGCGATGTTAGCTTTATTAAAGCATCCGTTGACAGATAACGGATTAGCTCAATTTTTAGCGGATCACGCGAAAGCAAACTCCTAATTAAAAAAGCCATTTCTATGTCTGTTTTATCTTTTGAACAAGTAACAATTTCACAGGAAGGTGTTAACACACTGGAAGACATTAATTTAACGATTAATGAAGGAGATTTTTATTATTTAATCGGTAAGACGGGGAGTGGTAAAAGTACCTTCTTCCGTAGCATTATCGCTGAATTAGGTATTCAGTCGGGTACTGCTTCGGTGGCAGGTTATTCATTGAATACCATCAAGCGTTCTGAAGTGCCTTACTTACGTCGTAAATTGGGTTTTGTATTCCAAGACTTTCAATTACTGACAGACCGCAATGTGGAGAAGAATCTTTCTTTTGTTCTAGAGGCCACTGGTCACACGAATAAAGAGGAGATTCGCTTTAAGATTGAAGAGGTTTTAGCTCGTGTGGGCATGAGTTCTGCTATTTCAAAGCGTATTCACCGTTTATCTGGGGGAGAACAACAACGTATTTGTATTGCACGTGCCATCTTGAATAATCCCGTATTATTGTTAGCTGATGAGCCTACAGGTCACTTAGATCCAGAAGTTTCGTTAGAAATTATGCAATTATTCAAAGAGTTGAATCAAAGCGGAATGGCCATCATTATGGCTAGTCACGATTACAACACGATGACCAAGGTTCCTGGCCAAATTCTCAAGTGCGAAGGGGGTAAAATCTTCCCTGTTTCCAGCCTTTAATTACTTTCCTGTATAGTAAACCACTGGAATGATACATTCCTCTAGTGAAATTCCTCCGTGTTGGAAGGTGTTTCGGTAGTGATTTACATATTGATTATAATTGTTTGGGTAGGCAAACAGATTATCCTCTTTAGCAAAAACATAGGTCGTAGAAACATTCGGTTTAGGCAAGAAGATGTTCTCAGGCTTCCGGCAAACCATCATTTTATTCGCCGTATCCCAATTCAAATTCTTTCCCTGTTTGTAGCGCAAATTCGTATTGGTATTGCGATCTCCTACAATTTTAATGGGGTTTTGAACGCGTATCATTCCATGGTCCGTAGTGATGATGACACGTCCTTTTTTCTCTGCGATCTTTTTCAATAAATCAAAAAGAGGGGAGTGTTGGAACCAGCTAGCGGTCAAACTTCTATAAGCAGATTCGTCGGGAGCTAATTCCTTAATCATGGCCATATCTGTTCTGGCATGCGAAAGCATATCCACGAAATTATAGACGATGACATTCAAATCATTGGTGGCTAATTTGTTGAAATTATCCACTAATTGTTTGCCTTGGTATTGGTGTACAATTTTATGGTAAGAGCTTTTTGCGTTGATTTTAAGTCGTTTTAATTGCTCTTGTAAGTAAAATTCTTCCTGCTTGTTAAACCCTTCTTCGTCCTCTGAATCCCCTACGTCATGCACCCATTTGTCTGGGTAGTTTTTCGCGATTTCGGAAGGCATCATACCTGCAAAGATGGAATTTCTAGCATAGGCCGTTGTAGTGGGTAAGATGGAATAATACTTGTTTTCAGACTCTAATTGGAAGTATTCCTGAATGTATTTATCCAGGGTTTTCCATTGGTCAAAACGTAAGTTGTCTATGAGGATAAAATAGAGTGGGCTTTTGTCGTTTAGTTTAGGAAAAACATGTTTGCGCATCATTAGATGCGATAAGATGGGGGTGTCAGCATCGGGCTTTTGCAACCAATCTTCGTAGTTTTTCTCAATGAACTTGCTAAAATGGGCATTCGCTTCATTTTTCTGATTATTCAAAACTTCTGCCATCGACTTGTTTTCCGTCGTGTCGATTTCGAGTTCCCAGTACACTAATTTCTCGTAAATGTCTGACCACTCTTTGGCATTCAAACGATCCTGGTACTGCATAGACAAGGCTAAAAACTCCTGCTGATAAGTGATATTCGTTTTGCCTTCTTCGAGTCTCTTTTTATCAAAAATACGTTTAACGGAAAGTAATAATTGATTCGGATTCAGGGGTTTAATTAAGTAATCAGCGATTTTAGAACCGATGGCATCTTCCATCAATTCCTCCTCCTCAGATTTGGTAATCATAATCACTGGAAGGTTAGGTCTGATTTTTTTAATGTGCAGCAAGACCTCTAATCCTGACATACCCGGCATATTTTCATCTAAAAATAAGATGTCGAATTTCTGCGTTTCGACTAATTCTAGCGCATCAGATCCGGAATTCACAGTAAATACTTCATAACCTTTGCTCTCTAAAAACAAGATGTAGGGTTTCAATAAATCGATTTCATCGTCTGCCCAAAGTATTTTATACGTCATTGCTTTTTTATTTACCGTTCGAGCCTAAAATTAGCTAATTTTACTTCGACATCCATGTTAATATATGTTATTAGATCAACCCGTTCAATTCACACAAACCGCGAAAGATAATTTGCGATTAATCGCCTTTCCGGAACCCTTTTTGCGGGTGGGAATGCGCGGTGGAACCTGCGGAGGTACTTATGTACTCGGTTTTGATTCAAAAACAGAAAATGACGAGGAATACCTAATTGAGGAAATACCGGTCATTATTGATCGAAGACAATTACTTTTTGTCCTGGGAACGGAAATTTCTTATGAAGCCCAAGGCAATGGTTTTTTTCTCCATAAACCCGTGAAAAAATGAAATTTGCAGCCATCGACATCGGTTCTAATGCCGCCCGCCTTCAAATATCTAGTGTCCTAGAAAACGAGGGTGTCATTAGTTTTAAGCGAATTGAATACGTTCGTTTCGCTTTGCGTTTAGGTCATGATGTATTCTCCGATGGGTTGATTTCACCAGAATCTGAGGTGCGTATTTTTAAATTATTACATGCCTATAAATTATTGATGGACCTGCATGAGGTGAAGGATTACGCCATTTGTGCGACCTCAGCGATGCGAGAGGCCTCTAATTCTGCGGAGATTATTACGCGTATCCATAAGATTTTGGATATGAAAATTCAGTTGATTGATGGTAGCAGAGAGGCAGAGTTAATTAATGATGTGGTAGTTCAATCTCTGCATCCGGAGAAAAATTATTTGCACATTGATGTGGGTGGGGGTAGTACGGAATTGAATATCTACCGTAACCGGGAAAAATTAGCCTCTAAATCATTTAAAATCGGCTCTGTTCGTCTTTTGGAAGGAACAGAAAAGGAGGGTGATTGGGAAAAAATGCGTAATTGGATTACCACTCAAAAACAGCTGATTCCGGGTGAAATGGAAGCCATTGGAACCGGAGGTAACATTGCTAAATTATTTAACCTATCGAAGCCAGCTGCCGAGGAGAAGTCCATGACTTTTGATACCTTATTTGAAATGGCAGCCTATGTAGGTTCTTTTTCATTCGAGGATCGCGTAAATAAGTTGCGATTGAATACCGACCGGGCTGATGTAAGTGTGCCAGCCGCTTCTATCTATCTGACTGCGATGGAGTTAGGTGGCTGTAAGTCGATTTTAGTGCCAGACTTGGGTTTAAAGGATGGTATTCTCCAAATGTTATACGATCGCTACCTAAATCGCAAGAAATAGTTATTTCTCTATTCGGTATACGAGTCCCATGGATAGGATTTGAGAAAACTGCCAATTAGGATCTTGGTCGTAGTCACGGAAAAGCACCATCTGGAGATTCGTGCTCACATACTTGTTCACTTTCATAGTGACATTCGCATCTAAGCGATGCACGATGCTGTTCGATAAGGTTAATCGAAAATAGTCGATTAAGGCGGAATAACGGGCTTTTACATTGATATTTTCCCACACATCCTTGTCAATGTTCACTAGGTATTGGAACACAAATTGGTTACGAATATTGTCACCTGGCTTTTCCAAACCATACAAACCGGCTCTGGAAATTTCTTGATCAAAAACAAAGGTTTGGCGCAAACTACCAATACCGATTCGCGTATAAAAGGATTTGTCCGGATGGTATTCGAGGCCCATGGAAGAGGTCAAATAGGCAGGAGCAAAGAGGCTAGAAATCAAGGAATCGACTGGAACGCCAGCTTTGTTTTTCTTGCCATATTCATAGCCATTAAAGAACTGTGTTTGGAAGTTCGTAGAGCCATAAAAATCCCACTTAGGACTAATTCGGTAACCCGCTTTAAATTCGTAGGCAATGCGGTCGATGTTTTTGCGAAGACTTTGGGTACGGTTTTGGAGAAAACCAACTTGCAAATTAAGGTCAGAGTTTAAACGCCAAGACTCATTGGATACATTCGCGGTATGATTTAAATACCAACCAATGGCCAAAGTATTAGTCCCTCCACCTTTCCAGTTATCGCTGAAACTAGATTGATTTAGGTTAATTCCTGAAGTCATCACTTGCTTCCATTTATTTGCTGTAGAATCCGCCTTTGACTCCCCCAAAATGGGACTTAAAGTGGATAGAAAGCAAAAAATGACGAGGGTAATTAACTTCATGAAGCAAAGGTACGAAAAAGCTGTTTCAATGGTCTATTTTCCTGTGGATAAACGGATCTGTCCTGAAAAGGCCTCCGAAGGAGCAAGCTCAATTAGCCCGTCGCCTGTATTAAAGGCATCGGTATTTGCTGTCATGGGCTCAATGGCCACAGAGCTAAAACCTTCCGGTTGGAAGACCACTAGGAAAGGAAATAAAATAGAAGATTGCTCTAAAATCAGCCTTTTTTGATGTTTGGTATCAATGAATTCGGTGCGATGAATTTCCATTGGTTCTAAACGAAATACGTGATCAATTTTATCCGTACTGAATTTAAATTGTTGTTTTCCGTTCAGATTTTCCTCTTTTAATGGAATCATTTGGGAGTCAGACAAAAATCGGCTGATAGGTTTAAAGTTAATTTCTAAATCGTCTACCGTCGTATCAGGAAAGCTGAAATAGGGATGCCATCCACAGGCGAATGGAAGTGAGCCTGAGCCCGTATTTTTTGCTTCAAATGTCACTTCTAAAGCGCCTGAATCTGTTAATGTATAGGTGTATTGGAATTGAAAAGGGAAGGGGTAATTAGGTTCTTCTCCCTTGTATTCGTGCTTTAAAGTGACTGATGAACTTGATTGCTTAACGAGAGTAAAGGATTTTCTAGCTAATAGACCATGAATGGCATTGCCTAATGCTGGCTCATTGATGGGTAATTGGTAGTTTTTACCTTTAAATGAATAATTGCCATTGCGAACTCGATTAACCCATGGAGTTAAGAGGGCAGATGGATGGTATGGATTGCTTTCTAGTGGATGATTATTGCTTCCCGGTAGATCAATGAGGGATAAGCCTGCTAAATTTAATTCGATTAAGCTAGCACCCGTTTGCAGATTGATGACCGCATTATCCCCGATTGAATTGCTAATTTTTATTTCCATAGTGTTTTCTCTTCGATGCCCATGCCATACAGGGCAAAATCATATTTTACTGGGTCTGTAGGATCTAATTCGCGTAAGGTATTCGTTAATGCCAAAGCCGTTTTCCAGTTAGCCTTCTCCTCCTTCATCAATCCTAATTGTCCTGCCGTGCGCATCGCGTGAACATCGAGTGGACAAACTAATTGGGACGGTTTTATGGTATTCCAAAGTCCAAAATCAACTCCCGCCTCATCTTTTCTAACCATCCAGCGTAGAAACATGTTGATTCGTTTACAAGCTGAATTTTTCAAAGGTGATGCAATGTGCTTTTTCGTTCGTTCAGGGGACCATTCTGAGTTAAAAAAATAGTGGTAGAACCCATTCAGGCCATTTTCTATCGTCAGGTCCTCAGGACTTAGTCCCTTGGTAAACGCTGATTCCAAGGAATTAGTATGTGAATAATGCCGTTTGAAGAAATCAATAAAATAGAGTGTGTCAGGATATTGAAAGGTTCTATGTTTAAAGGACTCAAATCGCTTTAAATCAGCCTCTTGATGATGTAGAATGAAATCATAGGGAGCACCATCCATCAGATTAATAAGGGTATGGGCATTCTGAAGAATCGTTTTTCGTTGTCCCCAAGCTAATATCGCCACCCAAAAGCCCATGATTTCTTTGTCTTGTAAACGACTAAAGGAATGGGGAATTTGAATAGGGTCGTGCTCAATAAAGCGCGGATGATTGAAAAAAGCGAATTTCTCGTCTAAGATGGTCGCGATTTTTTCTGAAATCATTTTCGGCTAAAAAAGGCGATGATTCTGGATGGAAAAGAGAATAGCCAAACCAATACAGTAACTACAGTCGAGAATACCGCAATAAAGGGGTAGGATAAAATAAAGAATATTTCAAAAACTACGTGTCCAGCCGTAATAGGTCTCTTTCTTTTGTTCATTACTGTAATAAATAGGAGATTTCAGCTTTCACGCGTTTGTCTACCGCATTCAATTTCTCAAAAGCCTTAGGCGAAAGTTTGATGATTACTTTACTATCACCACCCGGTAAACGCCCGATAACCTTTACCCAAATACTTTGGTTATTTGTTAAGTTTTTTACTAAAACCAAGGTTCCAATAGGGGCTGTACGATGAAGTGCTAGGAATTTACCTGAATTGTCTGGTACATCGATTAGTTCTGCAATTCCCGTTTCGATTTTCTTTTTAATGTCCTCTGGTCCTTTTTCTTTTGCAGGAGCTTCAGCAACTGGAGCAGCAGCAGGTGCTGTAGCGGCTGCTGTTGTTTTTGCAGGTAATAAGCTGGCTTTATCCACAGCAATAGCCGATTTTGTGCCAGATGGGTCTGAAACTATCAAGCGCTGACCCTCTTGTAAACGATCAGATGTCAAGTTATTCCATTTGCGCAATTCCGCCATGGTTACTTTGTGCATGTTCGCCACTGAAAGTAAACCCTGCTTAGGTGCTACGATGTGTATTTCAGCCTCTTTAGGGGCCTCAGCCACTTTTTCCTCTACTACTTTAGGTGCAGGATTGCTTTCCTCTAAATAATGAAGTGGGATGTAAAGGATTTCTCCGGTTTTAACAGGAATTTCTACGTCTGAATTCGCCGATTTGAATTCAGTCAGGGATAAGTTATAACGCTTTAATATAGAGAATAGGGATTGTTTAGGTCCTACTTTGAATAGCAAGAATGTCTTATTGTTTTCCTTTTTTAATCCTAGTGAATCTAGCGTAGTAGCCTTTGCTGCAAGATTTAATCCGATTAAAATGGCAATTAGCAGAGTTAATTTATAATTTTTCATAAATCACAAGTTTGATTTTGTCCTTCACAAAAATTAATTGGTCATTAAGTAAAGTAAAGGTTTGGTAACCGATGGCATCTCCTTCTGCGATTAGTTCTAGAACTAAGGTCTCGAAGGCTAAATTGCAAACCCGAAGGTAATTTTTCCAGCCATTATCGTAAAGATAATAAGAAAATAATAGCTTATCCTCACCTTCAAAATAATCTATTCCCTTCGCTATATTTTCGTTGTATTGTTGCTTGAAAAAAGTTTGGAAGTCTTTGAAATAGTCTTGGCTTTCTTCGTAATGCTGTGGGGTTTGAAAGCGAAAAGGGCTTTCTGTAATAAGAGGCCTTGGTTTTTCCTCTTTCAATAGTGCTACCGGCTGCAGAGAATAGGTCTGAATCGATTCGATGCCCGGATTTTTTGACTGCTGTAATTTGATAAAAATGGCTTCTTTTTCGTCGCCAGAGTGGAAGTTTAATTGGGCATAATCTGCTGGAGCTTTAGCTAATAGTTCTACTTTTTTAGAACTTAGTTCGCAGGAATGCCAAAATGCTTCCCCATTTCCTCTCGTTTCGATCCATAAACGTGGTTCTTCAGGTGTTCCCCAGTAGCGGATACTCCAGATAGCTTCACTAAAGGAATGTTCGAAAAATGCGGGCAAAGGGTCGAAAGTTTGGAAATTATGTGCAAATTTGGCAAA
>JACCDX010810985.1_pt1 | contig 14210 bp, 17 predicted proteins | sample 7449681 | NCBI WGS metagenome assembly JACCDX01 (sample SAMN15323450, study PRJNA562643) | freshwater metagenome | isolation source: river surface water | place: USA:Blue River Watershed | collected 2017-08-18
AGTTCCTTTTCTTTCTCTGCAATTACAGATGCACCACCTGTTTCTGCTCCACGCTGTCCTGGTAACAACGAACCTGCTACGGATCCCAACACGGGACCCACCGCTGGTGTATCATACTCAACCCCAAACTGCTCACTCAAGTTAGCCGGAAGTGGTAAAATAATAGTTGCTGTTGGTTTATCCGTAGCAGCCTTGAGGGGTAACGATCTATTGTATTCTTTGAAAGAAAACTTAGCAAAATAGCTAAGATTGGCAGGATATACCAGAACATCTGGCGATCCTTGTTTCTGCTTACGCGATTCCTCTGGTTTGTCTTGTTTCTTTGGTGATCCGGCAGTCTTAGGAAAGTCTGTAGACTTAAAAGCGCTCTTTACTTTCTGCACGGCCTTCGATGCACCGGCAGAAGCTGCATCAGATATGGACTTGATTCCATTCTTTATTTTATCAGCAGTCTGTTCGACAAAAACTTTTGCATCAATCGTCTTATTTTGACTGTATGCACTATTGACGTCTGTCATATAAATATGTCCTATGAGTACCAAAGGGTTTTTTAAGCCACGCAATCCAAAGAAGTATCGCGGCGATCCGACGAAAATTGTATACCGCAGTTCGTGGGAGTTAAAGTTTATGGGTTATTTAGATGCACACTCAGATGTAGTTGAGTGGGCAAGCGAAGAGTTTTCCATACCTTACAGATCACCAATTGATAATCGTATACACAGGTACTTTCCCGATTTCCTCGTCAAGAAAGTTAACATTGACGGAACAAAAGAAACGGTCGTTGTTGAGATAAAGCCTTTCAAGCAGACAAAACCACCTGAAGTACGTAAAAAACAAACCAAACAGTATTTACAAGAAGTTTATACCTGGGGCATAAACAGCGCAAAATGGGATGCTGCAAGGGAGTTTTGTAAAGATAAAAAATGGAAATTTATGATTATGACGGAACACGAACTAGGAATTAAATTCTGATGGCCACCTCAAAGACGTTACAGATATACCAAGATTTGCTGAAACTAACGGGCGACTCAAAGACGGAGACGGCCAATTCTGTTCAGTGGTTGACACAACAAGCTAACCGATCTGTTGCACAGATGTCACCAAGCCGTGTGATCGGCAACCAACAAAACCAACTCGTCAATCAAATCACTGTTGGTCATATGTACCTGTTTGCATACGATCCAAAAACAAAAGATGACCTGCCTTATTACGATAAGTTTCCTTTAATATTCCCGTTCAGTCGCGTAGATGGTGGATTTTACGGAATCAACATGCATTACTTGCCGCCACTTTTGCGAGCAAAACTAATGGACAGCCTGTATTCACTAGCAGTGAGCAGTACGGATGATAACCAAAAGCTACGTTTGTCATACCAAATACTTAACAGTGCTTCGCAGTTTAAATACTTCAAACCATGCGTAAAGCACTATCTAAATAGCCATGTTAAATCCCGTTTTCTGTGGGTTCCTTCCCAATCCTGGGATAGAGTTTTGTTTCTTCCACTGGAACGTTTCGCAAAATCAAACAAACAACGTGTATGGCGTGATAGCCGTAGAATGGTCGCAGAATAATGGCACTTCTTAATACAGCAATGAATGCTGTTGGAACAATAGCAGCAATAAAATCACTTACAGGTGGTTCTTCGCCGCAGGGATCCGGTAAGTATAATAACTTTTATTCCGAGCTTAGAAAGAACGGCGTTGCTCGTACCAACCTTTTTGAAGTAACCATCACACCACCAAGAATGCTCGTTGGTAACGAAACGACAAGGAAGCTATCACTATATGCAGAGGGAGCTCAACTTCCTGGGTTATTTTTACAGACGGACGATACGATTAAAAGATTCGGTGTAGGTCCGCAAGAGCATGTTCCCTACAGCGCACAGGTAAATGATACAACAATCACATTTATCGGTGACGGGCGCGGTGAAATATACAAGTTTTTCTATAGCTGGTTGCAGGGTATTGTTCGTGCAGATAGAAGCCCTGTTATTGGATCACAGCCTGACCGCGCTGGTAAAATTGCGTATGAAGTTGAGTTCAAGGAAGAATATGCAACAACGATCAACATACGAACGTTTGATGAAGCAGGTCAAACAATTTTGAGCTACGATCTTGAAGCAGCTTTTCCAAAAAGCATACCCGATGTTAGTTTGAGCTGGTCAGAGTCCTCCCTGATGCAGTTCGGTATTCAATTCTCTTATCTACAATCACGTCTGACAAACGTCGACGAAGCGTATAAAGAAGGTAAGAACGGTATTGGTGAATTGTCGACGCTACAAAAGCTGATGAAAGTCGGTACAGCCGTCCAATTGGTATCTTCATTGAAACGACCACGTAACATACAGGAAGCACTGAGCTCGGCATCGACGGTGAAGCATTTATTTTAAAATTTTAGGAGTATATTATGGGTTTGCCCTTGGTCTCGCATCCGGTCTTTACGCTTACTCTCCCATCGACGGGAGCTGTTGTATCTTTTAGACCATTTCTTGTTAAAGAGGAAAAGATACTTCTTGTAGCACAGTCAAGCGGTGATCACACAGATATTGTCCGCGCTATCAAACAAGTAATATCCAACTGCTTAATCGATAAGTCGATTGACGTTGAGACGTTCACAACATTCGACCTCGAATATTTCTTCATTAAACTACGTGCAAGATCAGTTCAGAACGTGATCGAGCTCTCCTACAGAGATAACAGCGACGGACTGATTTACAACGTCGAAGTCAACCTCGATGAAGTCGAAATCAAGCAAGAGAAGATTGTTGATAACGTTGTTAAGATAAATGAAGACGATGGATTTGTTTTAAAATATCCTCAGGTCAGCATCATGAACGTCGTTGAAAGGATCGAAGATGCAACGGAGTTTGGTTTCGCCATAACACAGGCTTGTATAGACACAATATACAAAGGTGATACTATCTTTAAAACGACAGACTTCACCCGTGAGGAAGTTCAAGAGTATCTGGACAATCTTCCTGTTGAGTGCTATGAAAAGATCCAAGAGTTTATTGACGCAATGCCGCGTGTTGAGCACACCGTCTCCTACACAAACAGTGAAGGTAAAGAAGTCAAAATCGTTTTGAAGACGTTAACTGATTTTTTTACATTGGGCTGAGCCACAACTCAATAGCAAACTATTACTCTTTGTTATTCGGAATGGTTCAGCATCATAAATATTCATTAACTGAACTTGAAAATCTCTATCCATATGAACGAGATTTATACGTCGATATGCTTAAGGATTATTTAAAAGAAGAACAACAAAGACTCTCAAACCAATAAGCGCTTACAATGGCAAAGCTATCAACCGACATCGGTAAAACAATAAAACAAAACACCGTCAAGGGTGTGACGAGCGCACTTTTTGGTAGCGGTGCCTTAGGTAAAGCTATTGCAGGTAAGTTTGAAGAGAAAGAAGAAAAAGATACCCGTGTAGCACAGGCTCTGACACGTCAAAACCAACTGTTTAAAGACAACAACGTTACACTGACAAGAATAGAAAGACTCGCTGTTAACATTGCTCAGAACATAGGCAACATTGCTGAGGTAATGGGGGCACAGCTTAAGAAAACAGAAGAGAATCAACGCTTACAGCAGGAAAACATTTCTAGAAAACAGGCTGCAAGTGAAGAAAACCAAACAGAAGCACAAAAAATACAAGCACCAAGTCCTACAGGAACAGTACCAAAAGAAGGCGAAGATAAGAAGAAGGACAAGCTAGTAGAGTCAATTAGTGGTACGAAAAAGTTAATGGGTGCTCTTCTTAAGAAGTTTGCTCTTGTCGGTGGCGGATTATTGTTGGCAGGAGGAGCTGCTTTTGCTGCTTCATCATTCCTCAGTAGCGGCGATGATTCCGCAACAGAACAAGCGGGAATGGACAGCGAAGATCAGCCAACGCCTGTACCTTCCCAGGAAACATCTTCCGCTGATGTTTCTGAGCAGGACCCTGAAAAACAATTGCAACGTTTGGCTGGCGAAAAGGGTAGCGCAGAGTTAGCACCGTTTCTACAAGCAGGTAAAACAGGTGATACAGATGCGTTTATAGCTGCAGCTCAGCGACATGCAGCAGCTAATCCTCCACCTCCACCACCACAGCCAACTCCTGCAGCACCACCACCTTCTGTTGCTGCAACAGCGCAAGCATCAACTGAAGACACAATCAAGGAATTGGAAGAGCGTATCGCTGCTAATGAAAGACGTCTTGCCAGCCGTAAGCAAGGTCAAGAACGTCAGATGCAGTTCTTTACAAAGAAGTATGGTGAGACAGATCCCAACAAACTAAAAGAGCTCCAATCAGACAGCGATAGAAGCATGACCGAGTATGAAAAAATGGTCATGGATGGTAACGCAGGTATCAGAAAAACAATAGAGGATCTAAAGAGTAAAAAGGGATCATCCGCTTCAATGGCAGGTGGCTCTACATTAGCAATGCCGTCGAATGGACCATCCGAAACCGCTGCAACCCCACAACAATCAGCACCTTCTTCAGGAGCAGAAGTTATCACAGCAAGTACGTCAGTTGCTGCAGCAAGCGAGCAGCGCGCTTCTAATGAACAAGTTATCAGCACTACTAATAACTCTTCCGCTGTAGGTAGCTCCGAGATCACGCAGATCCCTTCACCAATCGCTAACAGAGGTTCCCTCGATGTTGGTGTCACGTTTGATGCAGGTATGTAATGGATAAGACATACAAAGACAAGCTGATCGAAAAGCAAAAACAACGTATCAAAGAACTGATCGAAGAAAACACAGGGTTCGTTGGCCAGACAATACGTAACCGCCGCCTGAAGCAGGAACAGGAAAAACTAATTCAACGTGAGCTGAAGCGAATTGAAGTACGCACAATGCGTCTGGAAAACGCTCGCTCATCTCTCAATGGCATTGAGACAAACTTTACAAGTATTTCTAAGAATGTGCAATTGATTGCTGGGATAATGAAAGCCCAGGTCGCTACATTGGAAGAAACGAACAAATCACTAACCGTTTCCAAACAAGCTGAGCAGTCTGCTAACATACAACAACGCGCAGACAGATTCAAGCAAATTCAAAAAACAAACGAGATTGAAAAAGGTACCGGTGAAGAGAAGTCGCTATTTGATAAGGTTTTTGATCTTCTCGATAGATTAGGTGGCAGTAGAAGACAGCCTCCAAAAGTTCCACAAAAGCCGCCACAAAAAGCTGGTAAATCTGAATGGCCAAAGAAAGATAAGAATGGTAAGTGGCGTGACCAAAAGGGACGCTACACAAAACCACCACCAGAAGAGCTGGCAAGACGTGAAGCGGAAAAGAAAGCAAAAGAGCAGGCAGCAAAGAAAGCTGCTCAACGCGAAGCTCTAAAGGCAGGTGCTAAAGGATTAGCAAAAGGCGCCCTACGTGTTGCAGGCCCTATTGGTACTGCTGTAATGATACACGAAGGTATCAGCTACGCAGCAAAGAATATGAAGGACTACTCGAAGATTAGTCCAGAAGAAGCGCGAAATGTTTTGGAGAATGGTAGCGAACGCGACATCAAGTCCTTTGGCGGTCGTGAGAAGCTCGAAGAGATTGCTGGTATCAAAAAAGAGCCAGTTCAAAAAGCTCCTCTTCCTGCAACAGGAGCAGGTGGTGGCCGTGGGTTTGTAAACCCCCAAGCTGTTACTCCAGCACCAGAACCTCCATCCAACGTTGCAGTTTCAGGCAGTGGTCAAGTAATAACTTCCGGATCAGGTCAAGCAGTTATGACCGGAACTGGTTTGGAGCCAGGTAAAGGCGGAATTGGTCTCAAGCCACCAATCTCGATGACTGGCGACGATAAACCAATCATGGAAATGATTAAACGACACGAGGGTGTACGCACAAAACCATACAAAGACAGTCTTGGACTTTGGACAGTTGGTGTCGGACACCTGATTGGTGATGGTAAGACGCTTCCACGTGAATGGGATCGTGAATTATCGATGCAAGAAGTTGATCAGTTGTTTGCAGAAGACTACAAACATCATAAAGAAGCAGCAACAAAGATTCCTGGTTATAACAAACTGAATATGTCCGGTCAGGGAGCGTTGATCGACCTAACTTTTAACATGGGACCCACATGGTGGAAGAAGTGGCCCAACTTCACAAAGAACATCAGCGCTGGCAATACTGAGGGAGCTGCTTCGAGTCTTGAGGATAGTAAATGGTATCAACAAGTAAAGAGCCGCGCTAAAACTATTGTCGCAATGATCCGACAGGGTAGTGATCAAGCATCGCCTGCTATGGCTACCCCAGGTACAGGTCGCGATATACAAGAGACAAGTACAGCAGTTGCTGCTGCAAAGAAAGACAAGCAAACTGGCAACATAACCGTTGTTGCAGTAAACAATACAACGGAAATAAGAAAGGCTGCGTCTCCGCAGCCTCGTAGAGAATTAGCGACTAATGTCGGCTAATTAATCACCAGCCAAACGCTGGAACATTGCCAAATCTGCATCTTCTTCCTCATCCCACGGTGGGGTATCGGGAGCTGGCTTAGCAGCTTTAGCTGCGAAACGCGGCTCGGGTGCAGAAGGCTGATCATCATCAAAGGAATTGGATGCGCTAGGACGTGGAGCCCCACCTTCCAACACCAATACCTTATTCAGACGGCTCTTAATGTCATCGAACGATTTGAAGTTACCACGGTCGAGGAAGGGCAGGAGAGCGTATTCCTTCTTCCAAATACCTTCCAAAACATCATCATCCTCATCCAGAGCTGAAGGAGCATCGAACTCAGACTTATCGTAGTTCAAATACTTTTCAACCTTACGGATCTTCAACTTGAAGTTTGCACCTGCCCACAAATCGAACGGGTTCAGAGGCTTCTCGTCTTCGAATTCAGGATTCATCGCTGCATTCAGCTTGTCCCAGATCTTCTTACCATACTTGAAGAGCATTACTTTGCCTTCATTTTCAGGATGAGCAGGATCCTTAACAATATAAACGTTGCTGATAAACGACAGCTTACGTTTTTGCAGGCGAACCGTGTCTTGGTTTTCCTTTGTGCCAGTTGCCCACAACGCACTATTGTGTTCGCAGACGGGGCACTTCTCACCAACAGATGTCAAGCAGCCATCAATCAACCAACCACCAGGACCCTTGAACGCGTGATCGAACAAACGTACAAAAGGAATATCCTCACCAGCGGGAGCGGGCAGGAAGCGAATAACAGCATAACCGTTACCAGCTTTATCTACTTCAGGACGCCAGAAGCGATCATCATCTTGGGGTTTTGTGGAGGGAGTTGCTAGTTTTTCTACTGCGTTTTGCAGACCAGCAAGAGAGGAGGAGCTGCTCTTTTTCAGAGAGGAGAAATCGATTGTCATATGTATTTCCTTGTTAAATGTGTTAAATGTATTTGTTGTGTCCACAGTATCATAATGATACATCTATTTATATTACCTCTTCAGATCGAACTTGTCAAGAACAATTTTTTTACATTTTTCTTTATCGTATTCGACGAAGGGGTGATACTTCTTACATTTCTGGCGAACCTCAGGCCAGATTATCTTTTCATCAATCCCTTTGTTCCACGAAGGAACAAACCGCAAGAGATCATTAAGGATGATGAAGGTTTCAATGTGAATCTCGTTTTGCAGTAAGAGTCGTAACGCGTGCGGATGCTGGCCGTTATCGACAACAAAACTGCTAACAAGATCCTCATTAAACTTTTCCAGGTCGCTCATGAAGACGTACGATAGAGATTGGCGAACCCTTTGCCATTTTTGGTAAAGCTGCTCACTCTCTTCGTTACGAACCATGTCGCCAATCCACATATCCTTGTTGCCGTACACAAACAGCGACACAAGGTAGTTTGTTATGTCCTTATGTTTTGCCAACTTCTGAAAGAAGTATTTGTCTTTTCTTGTTTCAAACGACTCGCGCTTTGCTCTTACAGCGCCGTTGTATTTAAAGAAGTCATACGTCTTCGATGAGAAATGGTTCTTGAGGGCAAGGTAGCGCTTATACGCATCAAAGGCATCCATTCTAATTGATAGCATCACAGAGGTAATTTTGTAGTTTTGGGAAAGTAGTTAAGAGCTTCAGCTTCGTCCTGTATACGTGCCTTCATTTTAGCACTTGTTTTAATAAGACTGCCCGCCGCTTCAACTTCCATTCCTGTTTGTTCGCAGTATAGCAGCACGGCCTCCATAAAATCTATTCGTTTTTCAAATGCAAGCCGTTCAACCTCACGTTGAAAGTCTTTGAGAGTCTTAACTGGACTGAATTCCATTCTTTGGCCTGTAAAAAATATGGTCTTTGATCTGTACTGTTTTCTGTACCTGCTTTCGCCACTTCGGTGCAACATAAACAGCGTGGTAAAAAAGAGCCCCATGTGTGGGATCCTTAATGTGCTTATTATACCCACTTACTACAGCTCGGGCAACGGTGAGGGCGTCCTGGTAAGCCTTTGTGTCGGATACTTTTACCCTCATGCATGACCATGAGAATTGGCACACGTGAGGTGTGAGTTTGTGATGAACAATCTTGCAGAGTGTTGAAGGGTAATCACTGTGCATGAGGCGGTTCATTGTTACAAACGCAACAGCAACTTTGCCATCGACGCCTTGATTACGTGCTTCGTGATATATATTGTCTGTCAGACATTTTACATCCGACTCGGTGATTTTACTGATAATGCTGCTAGCACCGTCTCCAGACGTTGGTTGAGGTGCGTATGATGTCATGGACACAAACATTAAAAGAAGGCAACAAAGCAGCAGTGTGTTTTTAACTACTTTCATTTGTGGATGGTGTTTGTTAGTCTAGTCGTATATTGTACTGGAATTACGATTACTTGTCAACTAGATACTTGTTTAATGGAGTCAATATGCGAAACCAAAAGTATTTGTGGTCTGTGATACTACCACTTCATTTACTCGCACTGATAACGGCAATTATGATTGAATTCCGTGCCGTCGATATATTACTATTTATGGTTGGCTACATCTGCATAGGTGGACTCGGGGTAAATGTGGGTCTTCATCGATGGGCAAGTCACAAATCGATTAAAGTAAATAGGTTTGCAAAACCTATAATATTGTTTTTCAGTACCGTAGCTTGTCAAGGCCATATGATATGGTGGACAGCCGTTCATAGAGGATATCACCACTGTTACTCCGACACAAAAAGAGATGTTCATTCACCCATACATGGATCATGGAATGCATTCTTCGGTTGGATTATTAAACATGATCCAACGACGGTCGACCTCAAAAGAAGTCTTGATCTACTCAGAGACAACAAAGTAAAGTTGTTTCACAAACATACGTTTACAATAATTTGGTTGACGTGGGTTATAGCTGGTTTAATCAGCCCACACGTTCTTTTGTTCGTGTTCCTGCTACCAGCAATCATCGGTCTTCACTCAGAGGGACTCGTAAACTTGCTTTGCCACACAAACAACGGATACCGTAACTTCGAGACAAAGGACAACTCACGAAACGTTCCTCTTCTCGGTTTGTTTGATTGGGGTAATGGGTGGCACAACAATCACCACCACCGTCCTGGTAGTTTCGATTTCGGAACATCTGTGAGTGGTAAGTGGTGGGAATTCGATCCTTGCAAACTGTTCCTACCTTTTATTCGCGATTATGCTAAATGACACCAACGACTACACAGTCGATATACACACATCGTTCACACCTGATTTTATTGATTACGTTGTTAACCTATGTGAACCATACAGCAGGTTTGGAAAAGAGAAACAAAGCAATTATGCACCTAATCGCATCAGGAGTTACTTTCAAACCAGATTCGAGTATGGATTTTGCATTGTAAAATACAGAGGGGATGTCGTCCTGACATTTGGATTGGATGATTTTCACGGATGGGCAGTTGTTTCGAGGTATCTAAGACACACGAGCAACAAAAACTTCGTTCCATTTCTATATGGTGTTGCCATTCCCCACATACGCAAGAGTGTATCTGGCATAAAGGGAATATGTATAACCCAAAACGTTGATCAACGTGACATCGTTAGAATAACAATGGACCGTTTTATACAACCGCCAAAGAATACGACGCTGTATGCTAACGCGGCTGAACAAATTCAACAAATTCGACAACTAAATGGAACAGTAGAATACAGAGGAGTGGAGCAATATGCTTACTACATTCCTCTGTATGATGAAGTTCCGCCGTTTTAAGCTGCCAACACTTCTTTCAAGCGATCAGCAGCATACGAAGCAGCAAAAGCTTTTGGTTTAATCATAGGAACAACGTTGCACGTGCCCTTAATGTATCCAATAGCTTGTTGAACAACGCAGCTAGAACCGTACAGCTCGTTTGGGTTGATGTCCAAATGCACTTCAACGTAACGATCTTCCAATACATCAGAAAGAGATTGGAAGATCTCAGCAACCTTATACACTTCGTTCATCAAACGCAAAGCTGGTTTACTTTTCTTTTGGTCATAATCCAACTCACGTTGAACTTCACCGAAAATTTTACATCCGTGACACCCGTCGATGTGAACAACGACAGCAATTGTGTAATCTGCATACCACAGCCCGTTCATTTTAAAACGTTCTGAATCAGCACCGACGTAAATCTTTGTGGATGGTGATTGTGCGTTGATGAAGTTCTTCACTTCTTCAATGTCTAGTTTTTTCATATTACACCTTCATAGTTGTTGTAGTGCTTCTAACACATACGGCTTACGTGCATTCCACGTTTGTTTATTAACAATCAAATCTTCCAAAGATGTCTGATATGGTGTTAATTTTGTTTTTATATCATACTGCTTCAAATGGTTGTTCGGCAACTGTAATAGCGTAGCAAGAGCTGCTTGGTTACCACCATGATACATGAAGTCTTCGTAAAATATCGTTGGTCCTTCTTTTTGTTGTTTGATCTTTTTATAGGCTTGCACTTCTTTGACAAACCACTCAAATGCTTCTTCACGGTAAGCAAATTCCTCTACCACAGCGTCATCATTTACAGCAAACTCTGTTTTTGAAATATGGACCATAGCCATCAAGGACAGAAGCTGGCTGAGTTTGTCTTTTCTTTCCAAGTATACGAAGTCATATTGTTGTTTAACAAAGTCAAACACTTGACTATCTTCGATGTCAGAGGGAAATACTTTAAACGTATGTTTTGGATTGTTACGCAGCATATTGAGGCGCTGATGGAGGATAGCACGCTTGCTATCTTCGTTGCCCCACCAATTGGACCTGCTCGGGTTCATTGTACGACCTGTAGGTACAATAATGCCTTCCCGCACACCGTACGTTGCTTTGTAGATAGGTGATATACTGAAATATTCAAATAGCACACCCCTGTGCCCGTAAAGCTGCTGAGCAATACTACCTAGCAGCCGACATATCAATGTCGAGCCGGTGCGGGGTGTCGTAATCAGTACTGGACTAATCATTTTATAATGGAGCGGGTAGAGGGAATCGAACCCTCAACTAAACCTTGGCAAGGTCTTATGTTAACCGTTAGCACCATACCCGCATACTTTACTGTGGTGGTAATAGAAGGTAACGATCCTTCCTATCAGGCTTATGAGACCCGCGCCTATCCGTCTAGGCTATATTACCATAATGGATGCAGGTCATGGTAACGCTCCACGCTCAGTACAGCTTATGAGACTGTCCGGGTCACTTGACCTACCTGCTATAAAATTATACAAAATAAGGCCGTAAAATATCAACAGCCTCATTCCATTCTAGATTCTCTTTTTTGGCATTGAAAAAACGTAGACTGTAAGACACACGAGTTTTTTCAATGTAATCTGTTCTTACTCTGTGTGGTATATTTATTCTCGCCATCATTGGTTGGTCACCATGAAGGGAAGCAGAAAAATCACATTCACCGCTTTTATACTCAACATAATTTATTTTTTGTTTTTCGTTTGCATGAGTCGTATGCACTTCCTCAGCACGATCCAGATTCATCCATTCTGTTACACTAGCACTACCATACAATAGGAAATTTATAGCTACTTGTGAACGTCCGGGTGGAAAGTCTATGTGATATGTTTGGTTTTCAGGGCGACGTTTATCACCAACCCAATTCCAAATATAAGCATGTGAACACGTTAATCCAAGACTGTGGAAAAAATCCCTCGTCTCATCCTCCAAATATTTACACCCTAGATCAAAATACCGCTGAGTAGTATTTTTGTGTACATCAATAACATTCTGCCATTCTTTTTTGATGCAAAATTTAATGTTAAGATAATGATACGGATGTTCCATTGTATTTAATTTGGTGCCGCCAGAAAAGGTTGCAAAATATTAACCGCATGCCCCCATTTTACAAAGTATTTGTCAGTTGGTGTTTTCATACGTAAACTGTATGATACACGCGTTTTATTTGTCTTCTCGACCCGCACCCTGTGAGGTATATCTATCCTAGCCATCATAACTTTTCCAAATTCTAGCGAGACCGATACATCACATACATCGGGCTCATACGCTTTATACCTATACCCATGCTGTGATACCTGAACACCGTCTGCAACTCTTGCTCGGTGTGGGTATAACCACTCTGTTGTTCCCGAATCACCTGAAAGAAGATAATTAATTGCTACTTGTGCTTTCCCGGTCGGCCAATCAGTGTGATAGTAATGTTTATCCAATGGATAATAATCTGGCCAACTCCAAATATAACCGTGTACACACTCCAATCCGAGCCCACAAAAAAAATGTTTTGTCTCATCAGTTAGATAATTACACCCTTCATCGCGATACACCATCCTTTGAGGATTTTCTGGATCAACGACATCACGCCAGCTGTCCTTTACGTTAAAATCCATATTAAGGTAGTGATATACAGGTTTCATCTGCTATGCGTTTTTGTAATTTGGTGCCCTCAGACGGAATCGAACCGCCTATCTCCTGGTTACAAATCAGGCGCATCGCCAGCAATGCTTTAAGGGCTTATCTGTATTATATAGTCTCTCATCATGAGAGACAACATGGTGGATGCTAGTGGGATCGAACCACTGACCTACAGCGTGTCGAGCTGTTGCACTACCGCTGTGCTAAGCATCCTTTATTTGGTGCCCTGAGAAGGACTCGAACCTTCACTCGATCGATTATGAGTCGACTGCTTAACCTTTAAGCTATCAGGGCTTATTTGGTACGGGTACCCGGACTCGAACCGGGACGCATAGCGGGAGATTTTAAGTCTCCTGTGTCTACCTATTCCACCATACCCGCTCTGTGAATCTTAATACGTTTGTATCCTTTGCAGTCCTTACCAGGTGAATCGGCACGGGTTCTCCAATCGTATAACTGACAAAGACCTCCGCCTCCGCGGAACAACCTCCAGAATCCAATTTTCAGAAAATGTTTGCAACTACCGCAAGAATTAGTCATTTGGTACCTCCACTAGGATTCGAACCTAGATCATCCCCTCATCTAGAGGCATCGCCGGAGTATAAGGCCGGAGCTTTACCGTTAAGCTATGGAGGCAAATGGCACGGCGTGCAGGAATCGAACCCACATTCAAGAGGTAGAAGCTCTTTGTATTATCCATTATACTAACACCGTTCAACTGAATATTATACTCTTTACTTCTTCGAAATACCACTCACCAGCGTCTTTTATTCTAAATGTCAAAAGAACTCTTTGCTCAGATGACATGCTGTTATCAAAATCGTGATATATCTCCGTGTTTAACAACACACCCTTTCCCTGCTGAGCCGTCATTTGATGAATTGGTTTGTGATTTACTTTATCAAACCCAACCGCTTCACGTGAGTACCCACCGAGTGTATCGATTGAGTATTGTACAAGATCTTTGTCATCATACCAACAGGTTATACACCTATCATCACGTATATCAATTCCGTAGTTGATACTTACTCTATGATCTAATCCATCTTTATGCGCTCGGTAATAGAAACCAGGCCTTGTAATGAAGAGTGAAACACGACGTTCATTGATAGGAATCTTATCAGCAAACGGTAGCAGGTTGATTATGCTAATTGCATCTACTCGCTGCAAGGGGTGATGAACAAACCCAGCCTGAGGCTGTGTCTGCATGTCGATGCCGAGCGCTTTCACTGCATCTACTATTTGCTCGATTCCCGTATGCTCAAACTCAACAAAATACGGGCTGTTATCTTTTGTAATATTATACATTTGTACTGGTGCTGATGACCAGAATCGAACTGGTGACCTTCTCCTTACCAAGGAGGTGCGCTACCTACTGTGCCACATCAGCTATTTTCAAATATTCTTCATAAAGTGCTTC